>ERZ779737.305-NODE-305-length-48809-cov-7.257948_pt1 | contig 48809 bp, 42 predicted proteins | sample MGYA00511889_ERZ779737 | MGnify/ENA primary metagenome ERZ779737 (study PRJEB29588, sample SAMEA2163575) | human gut metagenome | biome: human gut; feature: human-associated habitat; material: faeces | place: Denmark | collected 2008/2010 ... | reverse complement strand
GCCGTAGTAGTCGAAGAGATGGTGCTCGCGGCCCGTGACCTTCGCCATGAGCCGCACGAGCGTCGTCTTGCCGACGCCTCCTTTCTGGTTGGCGAATGTTACGATGACCGGTGTCTGTATCATGTCCGTGCGATAATTGGTTATGCTCCAAAATTATCATCCGCACAACCTGAAAAACGAAATGCGCAACACTTATATGCTCCGGGTAGTTCAGACTAAGGTGTCCGGAATTATGAAATTCGGGAAATCAGGGTTCATGCTGACCGAAAAGGTTACGGCAGGAAGTCTGTCAGGGACTTTGTACCGTAACCTTTTAGTATTATCATATATCGTTCTGTTATCGCTTTAATGTGCGTCCGTCGTCGATGTCGTCATAATTACCTTTCTGGCCGACTTCCCATTCACGTTTCTCGCTCTGGCTACCTCCTCCTGCATCACGCAGCCGGATATGTCCGCCTGTTTTATGTCCGATGTTTTTGTGGACGGATTGTCTGTCGGTTTGTGACTTATGCGATTTCCTTTTCAACCGTTCAAGATTGAAGCCTTCTTCTGTCAGATTAATGATTATGTGTTCCTTGAAGTTGACGGCATAAGTGCCGTTCCCGTCCTCCCGTATGGTGAAGCCTTCCTCGAAGAGCTTTCCCTTGACGGAACCGGTGGTATCGTCACTGAAAATCTCTCTCAGCCGGTTGACGGCATCCGTGTGGGACCGGGTACGTTCGGGAGTGAGGGTAACAAGGTCGGGGCGGTTCACCTTGAATATCCTGCAGAGCATGTCCCGTTCGGCTTCGGTGGCCGGTTTGAATTTTTCAACCCGTTCGATACGGTTGTTGCGGTCGATGGCTTCCGCCATGAACGGTTTCAGAGGACGTGACTGCCCGTTAAAATAGATGACACCTTTCTTGATGTAGGCGTGCTGCCTGCGTATCTTGCCGTAAATCTCGCCCTGGGTTATCTTGGGGTTGAGCGTGAGCAGGCGGTCTATGTAGTCCTCGATGCGGTCAAACCGCTGTTCGGGGGTGGCGAAGTCCAGCAGCTCGTCCACGGCCAGCACCCTTGCACCGTGGATGACGGTCTTGTTATGGTGGTCCACTACCATGTAACCGTAAGGCGCGTCTTTCTTGCCGAAGAACACGATGTCAATGCCGAACTTGCCTTTCAGTTCCTTTTGCAGCTCTTCCTTATTGGTACTCACGTCCCGGTATTTTTTGAGGATGCTTCTTAATTGCCGACATCGTGCCCTGTCCGTATGGCCTCTTTTATACAACGCCTCTATGTCGGAGAGGGGAAGCTTGTGTTGCACCTTTCCGCCGTGCTTGATGAATACGGTTCCGTCTTTCTGATAGACCTCGTAGCCCATGGAGGTCATCACCGCCTTGTACTGGGCAAAGGAGGAGAAAGTGTACTGTCTGGCAGTCTCCATATCCTTGTCTGTCTTCTGTTTCCTGTTGGTTCCCAATATCTTGTCAATGGCTTCCTGCGAGCGTCTGCGCTCGTGGTCGTGTACAATCTTCCTGCCGTTGGGTGCGATGCGAGAGGTGACGATGTGCAGGTGGGTGTTGTCGGTGTCATAGTGGGAATAGACAAGCAGCGGCTGTCCGGGTTCCGCATAGCCCATTTCCCGGAGATATTGGTGGGCGAACTCCAGCAGCTCGGTTTCCGACTTCTCGTGTCCCTTGCAGGATATGGCCACATGGAACTGCGCCTTCTGTATCCGGCTGTTCCGGGAGGTATATTCCCGGAGATACTTGACCAGTTCATCGGGGGTGGGTCTACCAAATGTTCCGAGTGCCCCGAAATTCTGGATTTCGAGTAAACGGGCTACACCTTTCGCGACTTTCCGCTCATTGTAACCGACTGCGTGGAAGTTCGGGCTTCCGGGTAATATGGTTGCTATCATTTGGGTTGGATTGATTGGGAGTTCGGGATATTCAGAGCTTGACGGCCTTTTTGGTGACTTCTTCCAGTTCCCTTTTTATTTCGTTCAGGGTGTCCTGTGTCTCACGGATAACCGGCATCAGCACCTCACGGAGATATTCCGGTGGCAGCAACCCGGCAACCGAAAGTTCGTTGGCTCTCTTGACCGACTGGTTCAGGTTGCCGCCTATATGGGAAAGCTCGTTATGGTACTTCCGGTAGAACTCACCGAGTGCCTGGATGAGTTTGAGTTTCTGTCTCACATCGACACGGGTGTATTCTTCAAGTGCCTTGCGCACATAACTGCTCACTGTTTTATAGACGGAAGAAGAAGCCTCTTTCTTAAACAGTTCCACTTCTTCCAATGTCATTCGTACCTTGATGTACTTGGTCATTTGCTTCTTCATACGATGATAACTTGTTTTCGGGTTTCCCGGAACTTCTTTCGCAGGGCGAAACAGCGGCATTGCCGCTCCGATGCGCAGCAGTCGGCAAGTTACCTTTGTGGAAGCTAAACGGAGTTTTGTGGCCACAAAGGTACAACTTGCCTGACAAATCCTGCAACGCAGTTCGATGTCCTCCGGGGTTCATTCTTGCACCAAAATTACCGAATAAAACGCCTTGCGGAGAAATGCACAACAGAATTGTAGGTTTCCACCCGGAAGTCCCGGAACACGGATAATCCGATATGACGGATAACCCGGTCATTGATAATAAGAATACTTCATTTCGAGATAGTCCGAAAAAAATATCTGTGATATAATGAAAGTTCACTCACCTGATTTGTGAGAATTTGAATAGTCGGATAAGTAATACAGACGGATACGTACAGCCATAATATTAGGGCATCAAGTGATGTGAGAATAGAAGTTGAAATGAGCGGATGTTTCAAGTTTGGCGGTATGTTGAAGCTGTTTTCGGGAGTTTGAGTAATCAGGACATCAGGGGAAATGAAGAGTTCGGTATCAGTATCAGGCAATGGACTGTTTACTGAAAAATGTGTTTTGAAATGACTTACGGACTTTGATAAATGGGTTGTTCTTATGATAGTCCCACAGTTTCCCATATCCGAATATTTCGGTTTGTTCGGTTACCCATTTTCTTATATTTTTCTTTGTAATTTACTGAATATAAAGGTGATGATGCTTTGATATATGACTATTTTTCAGTACCTTTATACTATAGAACCGGGATTTTAGAATATCAAGTTTCATTAAAAAAGTAACCTTGTATGTTTGAATTGTTGTTGCTGATATACCTGTTTCCGATAGTAGTGATAGTAATACTGCTGTTCAGGCTGGCGAGATGGCTTGTCCGAAATACATTCAGGCTGCTGTGGTGGTTTGTGAGGAACTTCTTTGTCCTGCTGGGCAAAGGTCTGACACGGGCTTTCACGCTGATTATGACGGGTAGGATTTTCAACCGGTAGGGAAAGATAAAGCCGTACCTGCCGGGTATGACCGATACGGCTCTGTGAACGGTGGGTAAGTTCTTCCCTTTACGTTGATAATTCTTTGGCTGACTGCCTGCTAAAACCCCTTGCCTTTGCTACGTTCATATACGACCTCCTTTTTGGAATCACAATTCATGAGACGGAATTGTACTGTACATCCCGTTGGAATATCACTCGGAAGTTTTGCTGCCAATTTACTTATGACTTGATCCACATTGCTGAACCCTATATCAGTAAGTTCACTGACGACATCACCCTTAAAATAGGCGCGGCCATAAATCATCATTTTCTTGGATATGCGGAACATCTTGTCTGCCGGTTCTTCTATATCACGGGCTTTGCCTTGCTTACTTTTCTTACTGCTGAAAAAGATGAAGTCTATTACTTTTGCATTAAGTTCCCAAGCTGGAGTAAAATCTATTTTCACATACCCTCTCGTTACATTCAGTCCGTGGCTGTGGTTCATGCCGAATGCCACTTCATAAAGGTTGGCATCACAGTCATTCTGTGCAATGGTCGCCCATGTATGACGGAACGTATAGTAGCAGTAGTAGTCCTCTTTCTTCATTCCCATATCCGCACAGATCTTTCGGATTCCGTTGTTTACGTTTGCATTGAAACTGTCTGAATTACTGTACCTTTTGTGAAAATTGAACAGGTATTCCTCGTTCTCATCATGGGAGAGGTATTTGTCAAATGTGGACTGGATGAACGGCTCGACACGCATTTCAATATACGCTTCGTCCCTGCGGCTGTGGCGGGTCTTTGCCCGTTTGTAACCGATAATACCATCCTTATAATTCTCCTTTTTGAGTTCGTACAAGTCAACCGTGTTGATGCCACCAAGGCAAAGGGAGAGAAGCGACACATCACGGGCAAGTTCCGGTAGGGAAGAAATCATCTTCGTTTCCGGTAGTGGCCGGTTGAAAAACTCACGGCAGGCTTCGGCACTGATGGCACGTTGTACACCGTTGTCTGATTTTGGAATAGTAATTTTCTCCCACGGATTGAATTTTATACGTTTAATTTCTCTTTCTTCGTCATTGTACTCTATAATGGCCTTTTTGAAAATTTGGCGAATACAAGTTGGATACATTTCTTTTGCTCGTTTTGTATGAGACAAATTTTCTATCCATTTTTTCAAAACTGCTGTAGTTAGATGGCTGAACATTATACGAGTTGTTCCTAAATAACGTTCCAAATGGTTTACGGCAAGTTGATAATTTCTTGCATTTCTTTCAAAGCCTTCTTTTTCCATGCAACTAACAAAGGTTCTGGCATATTCACTGAAACAAACTTCTTCTGCTGTTTTAAGCAAATAATCAATGACTTCCTTAACATCCCATAAAGATGTATTTATTCGATTTAGTCTATCTGTATATTGCCTTATGAGCATTGAACAGTATTCATTTACTACTGGATCAATCAATTCCCCATTGCTCGTAATATGATTCTTGTCCACAATTTTATCGGTCTTGATATATCCAGGTTTACGATTGTGTACTATCCGTATGTACACGGAATAGAGACCATCAATTCTTGGCTTTCTCACCATTACTTTTAATGTTGTCATATGTACTTTAATTTTATAGCTGCTATAGCCTTTTAAGTTGGTGTAAGCAGGTGTAAACAATACAGGGATTTGGTGTAAGCAGAGTGTAAGCAAATACGTTCATTTGGCTCATTTTATGCGGTCAAATGTACGAACCGCCTAAACGCAACTCAGGCTGTAATTACCACTAAAAGCAGTGAATTACAGCCTGATATCAAGTTTTAATTTTATAAAGTCGCTATTCTTGCGAATGCTCTATTGCAGCCTGCGCCACATAATATGTGTACTGATAATCAAAAACTTAGCTATTTGGTTTAAGCCTACAGTAAGCAATGATTACTTGTCAGTGTGCATGATTGCAGCTTGTGCCGCAGCCAGACGTGCAATAGGCACACGGAACGGAGAGCAGCTTACATAATTCAAACCAACTTTGTGGCAGAACTTAACAGATGAAGGCTCACCACCATGTTCACCGCAAATACCGCACTTCAGGTCGGGACGAACTACACGGCCTTTTTCTGTAGCCATCTGGATAAGCTGACCAACACCGTTTTGGTCGAGAACCTGGAACGGGTCTACTTTCAGAATCTTCTTCTCCAGGTAAACCGGTAGGAAGGAAGCGATATCGTCGCGTGAGTAACCGAATGTCATCTGAGTCAAGTCGTTTGTTCCGAATGAGAAGAACTCGGCTGATGATGCGATGCGGTTGGCTGTTAAAGCAGCACGCGGAACCTCGATCATTGTACCAACCTTGAACTCGATGCTGTCGCCCATTTCTTCAAACAGCTTGGCTGCTTCCGAACGGATTACTTTTTCCTGTTCTTGGAATTCGTACAAGATACCGGTAAGCGGCACCATGATTTCAGGATGAGTTTCTACGCCTTCTTTCTTCAGTTCAAGTGCGGCACCCAGAATAGCACGTGTCTGCATCTGTGTGATTTCCGGATAAGTGTTACCCAAACGGCAACCACGGTGACCCAGCATCGGGTTGTGCTCGCACAGAGCTTCTACACGCTGTTGGATGTATTGCAGACTTACACCCATAGCATCGGCCATATCTTGTTGTCCCTTCAAATCGTGGGGAACGAATTCGTGCAAAGGTGGATCGAGCAGACGAACTGTTACAGGATAGCCTGCCATTGCCTTGAAGATACCCTTGAAGTCGGCTTGCTGGTACGGTAAAATCTTTTGCAGTGCTTTGCGGCGTCCTTCAGCGTCTTCAGACAGAATCATTTCACGCATAGCCTTAATCTTCTCGCCTTCGAAGAACATATGTTCTGTACGGCAAAGTCCAATACCTACAGCACCGAAGTTGCGGGCTACGGTTGCATCGTGCGGAGTATCAGCATTGGTGCGTACTTTCAGTTTGGCATATTTGTCGGCCAGTTGCATCAGTTCGGCAAAGTCTCCCGAAAGTTCTGCAGCCTTGGTTTCAACCTGGCCTTTATATACTTCACCTGTACTACCGTTCAGAGAGATAAAGTCACCTTCTTTCAGAACAATACCGTCTACTTCTACTGTACGGGCTTTGTAGTCGATGTTCAGAGCACCTGCACCTGATACACAGCACTTACCCATACCACGAGCTACAACGGCTGCGTGTGAAGTCATACCACCACGTGCAGTCAGGATACCTTCGGCAACTGCCATACCAGCCAAATCTTCAGGAGAAGTTTCGATACGTACCATCACAACACGCTTGCCGGCAGCACGCCATTCGGCTGCATCATCAGCAAAGAATACGATTTGTCCGCAAGCTGCACCCGGAGATGCCGGCAGACCGCGAGTCAGCACTTTGGCTTGCTTCAAGGCAGTCTTATCGAATATCGGGTGAAGCAATTCATCCAGCTTGTTAGGCTCGCAACGCATCAGTGCAGTTTTTTCGTCAATCATTCCCTGACGGAGCAAGTCCATGGCAATCTTAACCATTGCTGCACCGGTACGTTTTCCGTTACGTGTCTGGAGGAACCACAATTTACCTTCCTGAACTGTGAATTCCATATCCTGCATGTCGCGATAGTGATTTTCCAGTTTTGTTTGCAGCGCATCCAGTTCTTTGTAGATTTCGGGCATTGCTTCTTCCATAGAAGGATATTTGGAAGCACGTTCTTCTTCGCTGATACCTGCCAGTTCGGCCCAACGTTGCGAACCGATCTTAGTGATCTGTTGCGGAGTACGGATACCGGCAACAACGTCTTCACCCTGTGCGTTAATCAGATATTCACCGTTGAACAGGTCTTCTCCTGTAGCGGCATCACGGCTGAAGCAAACACCTGTTGCTGATGTGTCGCCCATATTTCCGAATACCATGGCCTGTACGCTAACAGCTGTACCCCACTCGTCGGGTATTCCTTCCATCTTACGGTACAGGATGGCGCGTTCGTTCATCCAGGAATTGAATACGGCGCAAATGGCTCCCCAAAGCTGTTCGTAAGCACAAGTCGGGAAGTCTTTTCCGGTACGTTCTTTTACGGCAACCTTGAATCTTTTTACCAGTTCTTTCAGGTCTTCAACTTCCAGTTCATTGTCCAGTCTTACACCCTTCGCATGTTTTACGTCTTCAATGATGGCTTCGAATGGGTCGATATCATCTTTGTTAGTCGGTTTCATACCGAGTACAACGTCACCATACATCTGAACAAAACGACGGTATGAGTCCCATGCAAAACGGGCATTTCCAGTCTTGCGAGTCAGTCCTTCAACAACCTCGTCGTTCAATCCCAGGTTCAGAATAGTATCCATCATACCGGGCATTGAAGCACGTGCACCCGAACGTACGGAAACCAACAACGGATTTTCTACATCACCAAATTTGGAACGCATTAAAGTTTCTACATGTACAATGGCCTTTTCCACTTCGTCTTTCAGCAAAGCTACAATCTTTTCCTGGCCCATCTCATAGTATTCGGTACAAACTTCTGTTGTGATTGTGAAACCGGGAGGAACCGGAACGCCTATTAAATTCATTTCGGCAAGATTGGCGCCTTTGCCACCCAAAAGGTTACGCATGTCGGCTTTTCCTTCTGCCTGACCATTACCAAAGGTATAAACTCTTTTTTTGTCCATAATAAAAAATTTAAAGTTTTTGATTGTGTTCTTATCATTTTCTGTTCGCAAATCTAAGGATATTTTACATATTAGAAAACTTTTTCTACAAAAAACTTCTATCAAAATGCAATTTCGACATTGCAATATTTAATATTTCAGTTCATAGAGATTATTCCAGAAAAAATATCTATTTTTGTCGACGAATTTATTAGAATGGAGTAAAAGTGGCAAGAAAGAGAAAAGAACTGCCTTTATTGGAAAAGGTAGAAATTACAGATGTGGCTGCCGAAGGAAAAGCCATTGCAAGAGTCGACGACCTGGTTGTTTTTGTTCCTTATGTAGTGCCTGGCGACGTTGTAGACCTGCAGATTAAACGTAAGAAGCATCATTATGCAGAAGCCGAGGCGGTAAAGTTCCATGTTTATTCGCCGGTCAGGGCAGTCCCGTTCTGCCAGCATTATGGCGTATGCGGCGGTTGCAAGTGGCAGATACTTCCCTATTCCGAACAGATCAAGTATAAGCAGAAACAGGTGACCGACAACCTGACACGGATCGGTAAAATCAAGTTGCCGGAAGTATCCCCTATATTGGGTTCCGAGAAAACAATGTTCTATCGAAACAAGCTGGAATATACGTTCTCCAACAAACGGTGGCTTACTTCGGAAGAAGTGCAGCAGAATGTTGTCTACGAACAGATGAATGCGGTCGGATTCCATATCCCCAATGCTTTCGACAAGGTGCTGGCCATTGAAAAGTGCTGGTTGCAGGACGATATATCCAACCGCATCCGCAATGCGATACGCGATTATGCCTACGAACATAACTATTCTTTTATCAACCTGCGTACGCACGAAGGCATGTTGCGCAACCTGATTATACGTACGTCTACCACCGGCGAACTGATGGTAATCGTGGTATGCAAGATTGAGCAGGAGGAAGAAATGGAACGTTTCAGACAGCTGCTGCAATACATAGCCGACACGTTCCCCGAAATAACGTCGTTGCTATACATTATTAATAATAAGTGCAACGATACCATTACCGACCTCGACGTGTACACGTTCAAAGGCAACGACCATATTTACGAAGAGATGGAAGGTCTGCGTTTCAAGGTCGGACCGAAATCGTTCTACCAGACCAATTCCGAACAGGCCTACAACTTGTATAAGGTAGCCCGCGACTTCGCCCAGCTGACGGGCAACGAACTCGTATACGACCTTTATACCGGTACCGGTACCATTGCCAACTTCGTTTCACGCCAGGCCCGTCAGGTGATTGGTATTGAATACGTGCCCGAAGCTATCGAGGATGCCAAGACCAATTCCGAAATCAACGGAATCGATAATACACTGTTCTTCGCAGGTGATATGAAGGACATGCTGACCCAGGACTTTATCAATCAGTACGGACGTCCCGACGTCATCATCACCGACCCACCCCGCGCAGGTATGCATCCGGATGTTATCAACGTTATCCTGTTTGCCAAGCCCGAGCGCATTGTCTACGTCAGCTGCAACCCGGCGACACAGGCACGCGACCTGCAATTGCTCGACGTTGATTACGAAGTGAAAGCCATTCAGCCGGTAGATATGTTCCCGCATACGCATCATGTAGAGAATGTGGTACTGCTGGAGCGCAGAAAGTGAGAAATTTCTTTTCAATAAACCTAAAAAAGTCAATCAGCCGTGACAAAAGAAAAATTAGTAGCCAGAGCCCGTACGCAATATACCGACTATCGGGTGAACGAACCTGCCGAACTGATGGAATTTCTGGCAGCCAAAATGCCTCAGGCCAGCCGGACCAAACTGAAAACGCTGTTAAGCAAGCGGGTGGTGTATGTGGACAGTGTCATTACAACCCAGTACAATTTCCCGCTGAAGCCGGGCATGAAGGTTCAGATCAGCCGCGATAAAGGGAAAAAAGAATTCCACAACAAGCTGGTGAAAATCGTATACGAGGATGCTTATCTGATCGTTATTGAAAAGATGCAGGGATTGCTCTCGGTCAACACCGAACGTCAGAAGGAACGGACGGCTTATACCATATTGAACGAATACGTGAAGCGCTCGGGCAGACAAAATCGGGTATACATTGTGCATCGGCTGGACCGTGACACTTCGGGCCTGATGATGTTTGCCAAGGATGAGAAGACGCAGCACACACTGCGCGACAACTGGCACAAGATTGTATTCGACCGTCGCTACGTAGCTGTAGTGGCCGGCGATATGGAGCAGAATGCCGGAACGGTACGTTCGTGGTTGACAGACCGGAAGCTGTACGTTTACTCAAGTCCGACGGACGACGGCGGACAGGAAGCCATTACCCATTATCGCACGATTAAGCGGGCCAATAATTTTTCGTTGCTCGAATTGAACTTGGAGACCGGACGAAAGAATCAGATCCGTGTCCACATGCAGGACCTCGGACATCCCATTGTCGGTGACGGACGGTATGGTCTGGAAGATTTGAATCCTATCGGGCGATTGGCTCTGCACGCATTCAAGCTTTGTTTCTATCATCCTGTTACAGGCGAGGAAATGGAGTTCGAAACTCCCTACCCGGCCGACTTCAAGAAGCTGTTCCTAAAAAAGTAACTGGCTGGAACGAGTGCAGTAACTGTTGCACTATGAGTGCAGTAGGTATTGCACAGTGAGTGCACTAACTATTGCACTGCGAGTGCAGAGCCTGTTGCACTGCTTTTAAACAGTTAGGCACGAATTATACGAAGACTGGCAGATTTTTCCTCTGCGCTTATTCGTGTAATCCGTGCCTAAAATGTATCTGCTGAATGGTAAGTATTACCATCCCCCTTATGCAATCAGTATTTATATAGGGTAACACCTCTTTCTACATAACCGTCTACGTACAAGGTACCGGTAATCTTTTCCCATGTCACATAGACATCACGTATTTCCAGCAGAGGATACTGATTGCCGTAATCCAAAGACAATATTCCGTCTTCTATTTTCCATCGGAAAGGCAACGAACAGACAATAATGCCGCTCGGATCATCGTAATAGCACTGATCGTCTGTGCCAAAGCCACTGTAGTCAAAATAAAGTCCGCTCTCCAGAGGCTCTCCAAACTCGTCTGTAAATCCGAGGTCCCCTACCCACGTATACCCCGTTACAGAATCAAAAATCGTTTCATCATCTTGTGCACATGACGTCAATGCAAGTGATAGGCACAAAATGCACATTTTCGCATATTGAATAGCTGTTTTCATATCGTATTATTTTACGTAATTGGCATCTGTCATCATAATCAGTACCCCATCGAGCTTTCCACTGAGATAGTGTTCGCGTATCCACACATTCTCCAGATACTTCACATCTCCCGCTCCGTAACTCAGCACTAAACATTCCATTGTGCCGTCTTCCCATTTCCAGGTAAAGTCTCGTGTCTCCGTATTGGCCGTACTTGAGGTATGATCGTATTTCTTTTTCAGTTCCTGACCGGAGTTGCCGTTCTGTGTAAAGATGAGCTGATGCGTATAGGTTACGTCATCTTCCGTATATTCCTCGACCCACGTACGACACAGCTTGGCATTCATGTTGCTTGTGCTGTCGTCATCCTTTCCGCAAGCGGTGAGAAGCAGAGCAAATACACACAGCATACATATCTTTGCGTAATTCATTGTCTTCATTTTCAAGAATTTTTAGTTTTAGTTTTGGCAAACTTACATAAAATCTCTGGAATAACCTCGAAAAACGGGAGAAATGACGCTAAACGACTTAATATCAGAGTTGTTACGGTGTCAAATGATGACAAGCCGAAAAATCGGAAAACGCAAAGAAAAGCGGATTTAAGAAGAAGAATGGTTTGCAAATCATTACCCGTGAAAGAGTAAGATTTAACATATGGGAGATGCTATTGCACCGTTTGTCACCGATTTGCGTATCAAGGTCTAACTCGTTGATATTTAACTTTGCAAACAAAAAACGAGTATGGCAAGAAGTACATTCAAAGTGCTGTTCTACGTGAACGGCAGCAAGGAGAAAGACGGTATTGTCCCCATCATGGGACGAGTGACAATCAACGGTACTGTGGCGCAGTTCAGTTGCAAGCAGACCATCCCGAAAACCCTTTGGGATGCGAAAGGCAACCGAGCCAAAGGCAAGAGTGCCGAAGCACGGAACATCAATCTGGCATTGGACAACATCAAGGCGCAAATCATCAAGCACTATCAGCGCATATCCGACCGAGAGGCATACGTAACGGCTGAAATGGTGCGCAATGCCTACCAAGGGATAGGAAGCGAGTATGAGACACTGATAAAGGCTTTTGACAAGGATTGCGCAAACTTCCTGAAACGTGTCGGCAAAGATCGCAGCATCGGCACATACAAGGTCATGGTAAGGGCAAGGAACTATGTCGCAGCCTTTATCAAGTCATTCTACAGACGGACGGATATGTCCATGCTGGAACTTACACCCGACTTCATCAAGGAGTTTGCGGCTTATCTTACGGCTGAACGGGGACTGAAAAACGCCACCATCTGGCTGAACTGCATGTGGCTGAAAGGCGTGGTCATGCGTGCGCACTATAACGGACTGATACCGAGAAATCCGTTTGCGCAGTTCCATATCAGCCCGAATGTTAAGGAACGGGAGTATCTGACAGAGGACGAAATCAAAAGAATCATGGCGCACGAGTTTGACAACCCCACCCTCGCATTGGTGCGAGACCTGTTCATTTTCGCCTGCTTCACTGCCTTGTCTTTCGTGGATATGAAAGAACTCTCAACGGATGAAATAGTGGAGGTGAACGGTGAGAAATGGATATTGTCGAAACGGCACAAGACAAATGTCCCGTTCCAAGTGAAGTTGCTGGATATTCCCTTGCAGATAATCGAACGGTACAAGTATCTGTCGGAAGACAAGCTGGTTTTCGGGAAAATCAACTATTGGACGATGTGCAAACAACTGAAAAAGGTAATGGCGGAATGCGGAATAGAGAAGCAAATCTCCTACCATTGCGCACGTCATACGTTTGGAACACTGGCTCTTAGCAAGGGGATGCCCATTGAAAGCGTGAGCCGTGTTCTGGGACACACGAACATTGTCACGACTCAAATCTATGCGAAGATAACCACACAGAAACTTGACAATGACCTGACGACGTTCGGCAACAAGCTGAACGCATCGTTCGGAAGTGTAACCCCATAACCAAGCATAGCCATGAAACGAAGCATCATCACAACGGACGGCAACGGCAACATCACCTTGCCGACCGACATTAGCGCAACCGCCATGAGCGAATGGGAACTTTGCGACCTGTTCGGAGTAACCGCCCCGACATTCCGTGCAGGGCTGAAGGCTCTTTGCAAGAGCGGAGTTTTAAGGGAATACGGGATAAGGCGAAGCATACGGGTATCCGATAATTGTAGTATGGAGGTTTACAACCTTGAAGCGATAGTTACCCTCGCTTTCCATATCGGCACATTCGGAGCGGAACGGGTACGCAATGCCGTTCTTGAAAGACTGTACCTGCGAAAAGAGAAAACAAGCATCTTCTTCTCGCTGAATACCAACGGTATATCCAAATCCGAATACTTCTCGTAGCTGAATGCCTGACATTATTCACTCGGTAAGTCAGTAATTCATTAAGTCAGTACGACAGAACGACAGACGCTCTGATTTTTTCTCCCGAAAAGCGTAATCCGACATTTGCTTTTCGGGAGTTTTTCCGTTTGCACAACCCGTTTCCTGCCCCAAACCATTGAAAGTTTTTGTTTCGGGGGCTATTTGTCACCATTCTTCCGTGTTTTGCATAACAACCTATCCGATAATTGATTATATTTTTGTAGCTGGTAATTTTCAAACTTAAAACCATTTGATTATGTCAGCTATCGAACAACAGGACAGCCACAGACCGCCATCGGATGGCGGCATGGCAAAGGAAGAATTTATCCGTGTCGGGACAACGCTCTACAAGATTGTGGAGCAACCGAGACTGAACGGAGGGTATGTGAAGAAACGCATCGCATGGAACAACGAGACCCTGCGACAGGATTACGGCAAGGATTACATCGGCAGCGTTCCCAAGTATGACGGCTTCTGCACCGTACCCGAACACATCGGCTACCGTTCCGTGGTCGGTAAGTTCCTTAACCTTTACGAACCGATAGACCACCGACCGCAGGAGGGCGATTTATCGCATATCCAATCTTTGGTACGGCACATCTTCGGGGAACAATACGAGTTGGGGATGGACTATCTGCAACTGCTCTACCTGCAACCGATTCAGAAGTTGCCTATCCTGCTGTTGGTATCGGAAGAACGCAACACAGGCAAAAGCACATTCCTGAACTTTCTGAAACTCCTCTTTCAGAACAATGTAACTTTTAACACCAACGAGGACTTCCGAAGCCAGTTCAATTCCGATTGGGCTGGCAAACTGCTCATCGTGGTGGATGAGGTGTTGCTCAACCGCAGGGAGGACAGCGAACGGTTGAAGAACCTCAGCACCACACTTTCCTACAAGGTAGAAGCCAAAGGCAAAGACCGTGACGAGATTGCGTTCTTCGCCAAATTCGTGCTGTGCTCCAACAACGAGCATCTGCCCGTAATCATAGACGCAGGGGAAACACGCTATTGGGTACGCAAGATAGACCGCTTGCTGTCCGATGATACCGACTTCCTGCAAAAGCTGAAAGCGGAGATACCCGCCTTTCTCCATTTCCTGCAACACAGAAAACTGTCCACCGAAAAGGAAAGCCGGATGTGGTTCAACCCCACATTGCTGCATACAGAAGCCTTGCAGAAGATTATCCGTAGCAACCGCAATCGGCTGGAGATAGAGATGTCGGAACTGCTGCTTGACATTATGGTTGCAATGGATGTGGATAGCGTTTCATTCTGCCTTAACGACCTTGTCGTACTGCTGGTGCACTCGCAGGTAAAGGCGGAAAAGCACCAAGTGCGTAAGGTGGTGCAGGAGTGCTGGAAACTAACACCTGCACCAAACGGGCTTACCTACACCACCTATCAGGGCAATTACAACAGAAGTTGTCACTATGAGCCGATAAAGAGGGTGGGACGCTTCTACACCGTCACAAGGGAGCAACTCGAATCCCTGTAATACTATCATTTTTCTGTTGAATTGTTGAATATGGGTATAAATACAATGACAATAAACGATATACATTCTCAACAAAATCTCAACAAGCCAAAAGAGAAGTTGAGAGACCACCGACACCCGTTTGTGGATTTCTCTTTTGGCGAGCGGTTTGTTGAGAAGATGTTGAAAGTTTACAGGTCTGTATATAAACATATTACATCAACAGTTCATCAAATCAACAAATTTTCATCAACTTCAAAACCGTATGTAATATGACAATCCAAGATGTAAAACAAATCAAACTGGCAGACTATCTGCAAAGTCTGGGCTATATGCCTGTAAAGCAACAAGGCAGGAACCTGTGGTATAAATCACCGCTACGGGAAGAAACGGACGCATCGTTCAAGGTAAACACCGAGCTTGAAAAATGGTACGACTTCGGCATCGGCAAAGGCGGTAATATCATTTCATTGGCAGCGGAACTCTACCATTCGGAAGATGTAGCCTATCTGCTGAAACGCATAGAGGAGCGGACAGCATACATCCGCCCTGCATCGTTCTCTTTTGGCAGACAGCATTCCGACAATCAGCCTTATCAGGGATTAAGGGTTGGTGAGTTGTCCTCTCCTGCTCTTATAGCCTATCTGCAAGAAAGGGGAATAAACATCGGACTTGCCAAAAGGGAATGCAGGGAGCTTCGGTTTATGAATGCCGACAAACCCTATTTTGCCATCGGCTTTCCGAACATGGCAGGAGGATATGAAGTGCGCAACAGATACTTCAAGGGATGTGTCGCCCCGAAAGACATCACCCATATCCGACAGCAGGGCGGACAACGATGTATGTGTTACCTGTTCGAGGGGTTCATGGATTACCTTTCATTCCTTACCATCCGAGTAGAAAACAATCCGCAACACCCGCGATTGGACACACAGGACTATATCATATTGAACTCCGTTTCCAATCTTGCAAAAGCGGAAAGCATATTGGAGACCTACACCCAAGTCGGCTGTTTCCTTGACAACGACACGGCAGGACGGAACACTTGCAAGAAGCTGAAAGAGAAGTTTGGGGAACGGCTGCTTGACAAGTCAATGTACTATCGTGAGTATAAGGACTTGAACGACTACCTGTGCGGTAAGCCCTTGTCCCAATCGGCAGAGCCGATAAAGGAGAAGAAGCAAGTTCAATCCGCAAGGCGGATGATGCAGCCACCGAAAAAGAAAGGGGAATTTCAACTGTAATATGCACGTTCGCTTTCCCAAAGGTATTTAGACAGAAATACCATAGCTCAATAGGGCGTTTTCTTCACGCATTACTCCGTAACGCTAAAAACACCCTATCGAGCCAAAGGGAAATCCCTTTGGATACCCTGTGCAAACGAGAGCAGAAGCCAAACTCGTTTGGATTATGCCGAGTGCAGCAATGGTTCATTTGCATAATAAACCCTGTGAGCCGATGCCACAGGCAGAAAGAAGAAACATAATGATAACCGCAAAAACAGGAATAATATGGGATATTTTTCATTGGACATAAAGAAAGCAAAGGGTACATCGGACACCACGCAGTCCGACCATATAGAGAGAAAGATAATACCTAAAAACGCAGACCCGACAAGGACACACCTGAACAGGGTGCTTGTCGAATACCCCGATGGCGTTCACGGCAGGGATGAAGCGATTGCCCACAGGCTGAACACAGCAGGCATCAGACGGAAAATTACACACGACCAAGTCCGTGTCGTTCGGGTGGTCTTGTCGGGTACGCACGAGGACATGATGAACATACAGGAAAAAGGAAAGCTCGACGAATGGTGCAACGACAGCATCCAATGGCTGCAAGCCACATTCGGCAAAGACAATGTGGTTGCCGCCCATCTGCACATGGACGAGAAGACTCCGCACATCCACGCAGCCGTTGTTCCTATCGTGACGGGTGAAAGGCGCAAAGCCAAGAAAGAACAGACGGACGGTAAGCGCAAGTACCGCAAGAAAACAAATTCCGTCCGTTTGTGTGCCGATGACCTGTTCAACCGTCAGACCCTGATTGCCTACCACGACAATTACGCAAGGGTGATGACGAAATACGGATTGCAACGTGGGGTACGGGGCTCGGAAGCACGGCACACTACCACCATGCAGTATTATCGGGACTTGAAAAAGAAAAATGAAACCCTTGAAACCGAAACCAGACTGTTACAGGAGAAGAAAGCCGAGGCACAGGAGGAACTGAAACAGGTAAAAGCGGAAATCCGCACCGACAAGCTCAAAAGCGCAGCTACCGATACGGCAACCGCCCTTGCAAGCAGTGTGGGTTCTCTTTTCGGAAGTGGAAGAATGAAATCGTTGGAACGCAGGAACGAGGACTTGCAAGACCGCATCCTTGAACTTGAAGACGAAGCCCGACAACGGGAACGGCAACAAGCCGAACAGATACAGGAGATAAGAAACGCTTACGAGCAACAGCACCGCAAGCTGTCGGAGTTTACGGATTTTGTCAGACGCTATTTCCCGTATGTGGAGAAGCTGATGCCTGTAATAAACTTCCTGCGTGACCGATTGGGATTCAATGACGGAATAATCAGAAGACTGTGCGAGTTCAAGGAAGTCGGGATAAAAGGCGAACTCTATTCTTCCGAATTTAACCGAAGTTTTGATACCCGACACTCCGTCTGTTCCATCAGACAGGACGAAAACGGTAGATTCGATTTCAAGATAGACGGGGTTTCACACGTGAACTGGTTCAGAAAGAAAATGAATGAGTTTAGAGAAGCTATCGGAATACCGAAACCAAGACAGAATAGGAGTATGAAACTGTAAATCAAAAAAATCCGTGATAGTAGAATGGTATATCACGGATTTTTCATACTTTTGTATTGGATTGAGGCAACTCTTTCCATTACATATTGAAAATATCGAGGCGTTATGTCTTCTACTTGTGTGATAAAAGCGTAGGAAACTTAGATTCACAGGAAACAAGAGAGGTCGTAATGGTCTCCACGTATATGCGTGGGGCTGTTATTCCCATTTCTTTTTCCAAGGTTTTCCTACCACCTTATCACAGAGACGTGGATATACAGTACCCACGCTTCGTGGTTTTATAAAAGTCTTTTCTGGGTATTGGTAGACATTGGGAAATAGTATGGCACAGTTAATTAATTATGGACGTGAAATGCTTCGCATTAACACTCAGAAAAACACAATCGAGTATTCTACTAATGATGGACGGAGTTGGAATTCTCGTTACACAAGTTCTTCTGCTGGAATTTTCTATGATTTGTTTCAGTTTGGAAGTGAACTCTTAGCTTGTACTTCAAAAGGAATTTATTATTCTACAAACGAAGGTAGAAGTTGGAACTCTCGTTATACAGGTTCTTCTGCTGGAACTTTTCAACAACTGAGTACTGATGGACGCTACCTTTTAGCAACAACCAGCAAAGGGCTATATTATTCGTCTAATGAAGGTAGAAGTTGGAATAAGCGATAATCACCTATTATTATAGATATACCTGCTTTGAAAGGAGTCGAACGCCACCATTCAAGGCAGGTTTTCTATTATCTTTATACACATGAGTAATATGAAACTAACACAAAACAGAATTGTAGGCATAACAGCCGTTCTGATTATATTGGCTTGTTTTTTTGCTATTTATTTGCGCTTGTTTACACAGAAAGAACTATGGTATGAAATGTTTGCTGCCGTTCTCGGTGTAATCATAACCGCAATTATCACTATGATTTTACTTCGAGGACAAAGTGACAATGATGTTGAACGAGAAAGAGCTTCAAAAGTCTTTGAGGAAAAACTGCGGATTTATCAAGAGTATCTACAAACGCTTTATGATGTTATAAAAGATGGAAGTCTTTCAGATGAGGAGAAAATGCAGTTGGAATTTCAAACTTCTTATGTAGCGATGCATTGTTCCCCCTGTTACATAGCATCCGTCAGTACCGCTGTAAAGAAAATCATTGAATACACTTGTTCGGAAGAATCCAAAGAAATCAACGGAGGAGGTAAAAGCAATACCCCTGAGCCATTATTGGAAAATCTGTTTTGCGTGGTTGAAGCCTTTAGAAAAGACCTATATGGTGCTGATTTTAAATTCGATTCAGAACATAAACAAACAACATTACTCAATTTTTCAGAAGCTTATCGAAACGCCAAAGAGGGGAATGTCAAACAAATAGATAACAAGCAACATCTTGTTGTTGATTTAAATGTATTGTCCCAAAATTCTTTTGCGCAGACAACCAAAGATGACAATCAATCTATTCAATCAAAAAATGCAGATACCCAATCTGTGGAATCGTCTGATATGCCTAATCGTGCATTATGGGAAAAAGCCATCAAAAAATGGGAAGCAGAGAATTGGATAGTTGAAGATTTGCTAAATCAAAGCAATAGTTTGCGTATTACAAGCAACAACGGAAATCCGGGGACTATTGATTTAGGATTTTATGAAGGGCATTATTACATCCAAGCAACTTATTTGGGAGATGCTGATTTCTCCAAACCCATTAAATGGGAAAAAGGTGGAAGACGTAGTAAGGGACTATGGTGGCAATATTTACCTGAACCTTATTTCAGCATCCCCGAAGATGATTTTGCAGAGTCCTTTAATCGTAATCAAGAGTTGCAGCAATATATCATTGATTGTATAGAACAATTAAAGGATTTATTAACCCGACATCATCGTACTGCGGAATGGAAAGAAAAAGTTGGAACTTATGACCATTGGAAAACATTCATTTGGTATTGGGATATGCTTGCTTGCGAATATGATAATGAAGAGGAAGGTATTCCTTATATGGACATTATAGAGAAAGAGAAAAGCGGAAAGGTGCTTGTGCAATTTGCCAACCGACAATGCGATACAGAAAAATTGCGCAATACATTAAAAAGGATGGGGTGTGAAGATAAAATACAGCAAGAAGATGGATATGTAATACTGGAGGAAATTCCATCTGTTAAAGCAGATGATGTGGCAGAGAGGGTTAAATATTGGATTGAGAAAATTTGCCACTGACTGCCTGACTCTATACATAAAAAAGCGATGAAGAATTTTGCGGCTATTGATTTTGAAACAGCAAACCAACACCGTTCAAGTGTTTGTAGTGTAGGAGTTGTAATTGTAAGGAACAATCAAGTTGTGGATAAGTTTTATAGGCTTATTCATCCTATACCTGATTTTTATTCATATTGGAATACACAAGTACATGGGCTGACAGCAGATGACACGAAAGAAGCTTTGTATTTTCCCGAAGTATGGTCTGAGGTAGAACCTCTTATACAGGGTTTACCATTAGTGGCACATAACAGTCCTTTTGACGAAAGTTGCTTAAAGGCAGTCTTTCAAGCCTACAAGATGCCTTATCCAAATTATTGTTTTTATTGTACTTGTAAGGCTTCAAGAAAAGTTTTGGCAGAGAAGCTGCCTAATCATCAATTACAAACTGTAGCGCAATATTGCGGATATGATTTAGAAAACCATCATCATGCGCTGGCAGACGCAGAAGCTTGCGCTCAAATAGCTATAAAAATATTAAACATTTAAAATTGTTATATGGAATCAACAACCATTAAAGCCTTATTCGGAAGGCGTAACATTCGCTTCGTCATCCCTGCATACCAAAGGGCTTATGCTTGGGAGAAAAGACAATTTATCCAGTTCATAGAAGATTTGGAGGAATGTGAAGTTTGTGATTATTACTTGGGGCATTTCTTATTTGAGCAAGATGGGGATACGCTTTATGTAATTGACGGACAACAACGTTTGACCACCTGCATCATCTTTTTCAGAGCTTTTATAAATACATTGAAACATAGAGAGACAGAATGGATGAACGGGAAAGAAGCCGATACTATCAAAAATTGGATGGATGACATTGACGACTATTATTTGAAAGATATACGCCATGCAAGGCAAAAATTTATAACCGTAGCTTATGACAATAATTTCTTTGCGGATACAATCATAGACCACAATATTAATATTTCTCAAGAGGACTTGACTTCCAAATCAAAAAAGTCGATTTATAATGCTCTGACTTATTTTGAGGAAAAACTAAGTAAAGCCTCAATAGAACAGCTTCTTTCATGGGCTTATTCTTTGGAAAATGCGTCAATTACGACCTATATTGTCAAAAACAAGTTACAAGCTGCACAGATATTTGCTTATCAAAATGACCGAGGAAAAAGGTTAACTAATTTAGAGGTACTCAAAGCATATTTCATGTTACAGATTTATCAATCACAAAATAATGAAGATGATATAGTCTATGTAGAAAAGGCTTTTGAGGAAATCTATCATAACATAGTTCTTGTTACGGTGGAAGAAGATAATGTTCTGAACTATTATTGGAGAGCTGTAGGTACAAAAGGTTATTATAGCGAAAATGTTATTCGTGAGGTAAAAGCATGGATAAAAGCTGTTTCACAAGAGAAACAGGTTCAACAAATCAAATATTTTGTTAATGGATTATCCAAAGCATTTTGCCTTATTCGACAAATAGAGCAAGACAATTCTTTTTACACAGCGAATTTGAAGAACTTAAACAATATGGCATATGCTTATCCAATACTCATCAAAGCCAAATTGTCGGATGTAGATGATGATGTTTTCATGCGCCTTATCAGGCTAATGGAAAATCTTACATTTAGGTCATTAATAAGAGGCGGACGAGCTGATATAACAAGTCGCTTACAAAACGTGTTGCCGAGCGCAAGCGACAATTCAAGTTTTAATAAAATGATTGATAATATTATATGGAAACTTAAAAATGACTGGTGGTGGGGATATTGGAGTGATACAGAAATGTACAATCATTTAAAAAGCGGTTGGTTTTATGGAAATCGCGTAGATAATTACTTATTGTGGAGATATGAACAGTATTTATGTAATAACAATTATCCCACTCCCAAAATATCTTTTGGAGATGTCATATCTAACGAAAGCATAGAACATATTGCGCCACAGACACAGCCTAATCCCTTAGAAAATGGCTATGGTGTCTATGAAGACAATGAAAATCCAAGTGAGGGTATTGTTTCCGGGGAATGGTTAAATTGTGTAGGTAATTTAATGTTGATGGCAGGAAGTCAAAATAGCTCATTAGGAAACCGTTCTTTCCCACAGAAATTACAAGTTTATGGTAAAGACAATTTATTGAACCAGCAGAAAGAAGTCATTGAATTTGTAGCGGACAAGGATAATCCTGTTTGGGACAAAACAAGCATAGAAAAACGATTTAATAAAATTGTTCAAGCAGCTAAAGAAATTTGGAACTTAGATAATATTTAAAATATTTAAAGAAAAAGGCTGGTACTCACAAAAGGGTACTAGCTTTTTCTCTTTTTTGTATTATTGTTCCAATATCTTTCGTACATTTGTATCCAACGAGTTGCTTGAATAGCAAATCAAGGCAGAACGCAGTATATAGCACTGTTGCCAAGTCATTACCTAAAAAATGGGTAATTCTCCCAAAGCCCTTTGTATAAGGCAATATCAGAAGTTTTCCAGAATTACAAAAAAACTTTGAAATATCCTCATGAAAAACACAGATTAGCGGGATAGAAGCTGATTATTAATCAGTTAAAAATGCGAATCAGTAATTGGAGAATAAAAGTACACCGAATTTTGCAGATGTTGATAACATCGGTAAAACGACCTTCAGAGGGCTTTGTTTGTACAAATGTCATTTCATAAGGAAAATGCATCATATTTGAATAACTTCGATCATTGAAGCCGTATCAGATCGAATGGCTATTTCTGCTCCTAAAATCTTATATACGAGAGGAGTACCTAATGGAGCAGACCTGACTACTTCAAAGATTTTTTCCTTTACAAATCCTATTTCAGACAAGCGTTTTCGAAGTGCGCCCTGACCGTGTACTCTTACGATTATCACTTTGGCTCCTATTTCTACATCAGACAGTCTCATGGGTAGTCTGCTTTGTGATTAACGCTTTTCCGGTATCATGCAATAGTTTCTTGGCCCAGCGGATAATGACAACTGAACAAACCAATGCCACAAGTGGGTCGATCCAGATAATGTTCCATACCATGGCACATAGCAGTCCGAATATGGCTCCGAGGCTGGTCAGTGCATCTGCCAAAACATGCAGATAGGCAGAATGTCTGTTGTAATCGTCATGAGTATGTCCGTGTTTATCGTGCAAAACCAAAGCGCAAATAATGTTGACTACCATACCTATTGCAGCAACCAGCATTGCTTCCATGTAGCGGATTTCTACGGTCGGAGAAAGCAGCCGCTCTATTGCTTCCACAATGATGAACAGGGCGAATAACAACAGCAGTATCCCACTGGTGTATGCCGACAAAGACAGAACTCGTGCATTCTCTATATCGGTGGTATGCTTCCTTTCGAGATGGCGCACCAGTATATAGGCTCCCCAGCTTAGTCCAATGGCCAATACATGCGATCCCATGTGAATGCCGTCAGCCAACAAGGCCATCGAGTTGGAAATAAGTCCGAAGAAGATTTCCAGTACCATGGTTACAGCCGAAAAGAGAACAACAAATGCTGTTTTATTCTCACTTTGTGATCGGAATTGTTTTTCTGTTTCATGTTTATGTTCCATATTCTTATTGATTTTATCTGTGTGCAAAGTTATGGAACATCTTGGTGGAGTGCTTTACACAAAACATCTCATTTTTGGTACATTTTATTCATTGTTATTCTGAATTCGTGTGGTGACATACCTGTATTCCGTCGGAAAAAACGCGAGAAGTAGGATAATTCGTTGAAACCAAGTTTATAGGCAATTTCAGAGATATCGTAATCGGTACGCAGCAACAGTCGCTTTATTTCCAACGTAACACGTTCATTGATCATTTCCAAAGCAGATTTTCCAAAATATCTTTGGGTCAGTACGTTCAGGTAATTGGAGCTTATCCCCAAGCGGATTGCATAACTACGTACTTGGCGGTTGCTAATAAAATCATGCTCAATCAAATCATTGTAGTCCAAAAGCAATTGTGGAACAACAGATGCATTTTGGGAGGAAAGGCTTATCCGTTCCAGCTCAAGCAGCAAAGTATTTAGTTCCGATTGAATGATTGTTGTCGAATGTAACAGGCCACTTACAGATTCCCTTTGCAGTTGTCCAAACAATATGCCTATTCGTTTTTTTTCTTCTTCACTTAAATCTCTGAAAACAGCTACCCTTTTAGAAGTATTTATAAAAAACGTATTCATGAAATCTCCGGTGAACTGCAGGGCAGAATATTTCATGCATGCATCTCCCTGAAGGAAATGTATTTGTTCGGGGCGGACAAAGAAGATTCTGTCTGGTTTTACCTCGTATTCCTTAAAGTCGATGAAGTGTATGCCACTTCCTTCGTGTATCCAATAAATGGCATAAAATAAATGTCGGTGCGAGAAAGGAACTTCTATGTGCCGATCGCTCGCAACTTCACATTTTATGATAAAATCATTCTCTTTGACAGGGGAATGTCCTATCTGCAGACTGCCTATGCCGGAATCATCATTTGCCATTGTTCAGCTTAATTTTTTCATGATAGAAATAGTTGACTACAACCGGTCTTCCTTTTACAGAACGACCGAAGGGCAAATCGTTTATCCGGTAAGGCAAATGGTTGGCCTGAGCGTAGAGGGCCATGTTTGCTTCCAAGGTTTGCCAATAGTCATTCTGCTTTTTGTTGTATATCTCTTCGTATAGCGGGAAAAGTTCCGGGTAGTTTTTGCAAATATAGTTCATTATTCTCACTTTAAACTCTCCACGCAGGTTCAGATTTTCAAGCCAGATTAAATCGGTATAATCTTTCACTTCTTCAATAATCGCTTTAACATCGGTTATTTCTGGAAAAATAGGCGAAACAAAACAGACTGTTCGGATGCCCGAATCGTACACCTGCTTCATGGCACGTAGCCGTCGTTCGATGCTTACCGCGTTATCCATGTCGGAGCGAAACTGTTCGTCCAGCGTATTGACCGACCATGAAATGGTCACTTTTGGAAAAGCCTTCAGTAAATCAAGGTCACGCAGGACGAGATCCGATTTTGTACAAATCATAATCTCTGCATTGGTTCCCCTCAGTTCTTTCAACAAGGTTCGTGTGCGGCAGAAGGTTTCTTCATACGGGTTATATCCATCGGTGACAGATCCTATGACAATACGCTGGCCATCATATTTATGAGGATCGGCAATTGGTTTCCAGTGTTTCACATCCAAAAATGTTCCCCAAGGTTCGGTATGTCCTGTAAAACGTTTCATAAACGAGGCATAACAGTATTGGCAGGCGTGCGGACATCCTACATACGGGTTAACAGAATAACCGCCGACAGGTAATGAAGATTTGGTCATGACGCTTTGCACATCAATTTCTCTGATTATTTCTGTATCCATTTTATTGAGTTCTTTTTTTGAGTTTTTGTTTTATATTTGTTCTATATAGTCCTTTAGCTTCTAAAGCCGCTCTAAAGTTGATAATATGTTCTAGCTCGCTCAATTTCAGTATGTTTTACCTTATTGATTTTCAACTCGGCAAATCCGAACTTGAGTCATCTTATAGTTGGATGCATTCACCGTCCTCTGGTATTAGTAAACGTTTCATATCTATTTTGTAGTGAAGGGCTTCGTTACGCAAAATAGTACGTGAAGTCTGTCCGTGATCGGTAGCATCCATATGAACAGCAATGAATGTTATATGTTTCGGTGTCTCATCAAGCATTCTCATGACTTCTTGTTCGTCGGGAATGATAGAACCTTCAGTTTTTGAGAATTCAGGAAATATGGCACCACCACAGTTGACTACGATATAGTCTGGATTATATTTTTCTATTGTGTGCTGAATGCCTTTTTCCCATTTGCAGTCGCCCATGATGTAGAGGGTCGGATAACCTTCGGCTGTCAACACATATCCGGAAACGGCTCTCATCATTTCCCCTATCTGTCCGAAACCATGATGGCCTGTGGTTCGGTGAATGCTTAAGCTCCCGACAGACTTGCTATCTTCTATTGCCTCTACATTCATAAATCCGTCTTGCATAATAATCTCTTTGTCCTGTGGCTGTGTAAAGAACCGGATTCCTTTCGGCAAATGTTGTTTGACGGTCGGGTCGTAATGGTCTATATGGTTGTGTGTCAGCAGCACCATGTCTAAGTCTTCTACAATTTCGTTCATGGGCATTACGAGGTGTACTCTTGGGGTCTTATATACTCCGAGTGCCGATTGCAGTGTACCTTTTTCTGCCAGCATCGGATCTACAAGAATGTTCTTCCCGGCATAACTGATTCTCAATGTTGCGTTTCGCACTAATCGAAGGGTTGCTTTCTTTTCCATATCTATTTTTATTTAGTTGTTTATCAGTCGCAAAATTCGCTATAAAAACCAATTGGAAGTATGCCAAAATAAGACGAAGAAATGCCATTTTGATAAACAGAAATAGTACCTTTGTCATGCAATAACCAATGTGAAACCATATAATATGAAAAAGGAGATTGTTTCCGAAAAACTGGTAAATATTGCTTTCAGCAAAACCGAATGTGGTGTGGATTTTTATCTGAACACCGGCAGAAATACGGAAATTAATGGAGTGTTGACGGAGAACAAAGTCTTTAAAACAGATTTCTTCGAGTTTTTCTTCTTTCGGAAGGCCAACGGATATCTCTTGCTGAATTTTCGGAAGATAAGGTTGCAGGACGGGATGATATTACTTTTATCACCACACCAGCAACAGGAATGGCACGTTGACGAAAAGACGTTAGATTATGACTTTCTCATTTTTCGTGAAGATTTTATGCGTACATTCATTGCCGACAAATACTTTGTTTATCGGCTGCTATATTATTATCAGACCGATACACCACCTTATTTATATGCATCACCTGAAGAATTTACAGAATACACCCACTTGCTTGATAAGATAAAGCAAGAACTGCAACATCCTGTAGCAGACACGTATCATCTTATCGTATCCGTATTGTATTATCTTTTAGTGATCATCAATCGTGCCTATGCCTCTGCTTATCACCTTCCGGTAGAAGTTCCGAAGAATAACTATGCTTTCCAATTCAAAGACCTGCTTGAACGGAACATATGCACCTTGCAACGGGTGCAAGAATATGCCGATATGCTCCATATCAGTCGTGTGACACTGAATACGGCAGTGATGACACAATTCGGCGTATCGGCTACACACTTGTTGAAACAGCGGCTTTTGGAAGAGCTGAAGAATGAATTGCTATTTCATGACTGCAGTGTTAACGAGCTAGCTGATCGTTTCAATTTCTCGGATGCCAGCCATTTGATGCGTTTCTTCAAACAGCAAACCGGCAAGACGTTCAAGCAATATCTGATGGATTACAGAAACGGAATATATGAATGACAGAGCATTCTGCAATCTCTTCTTCAACCGTCATAAGGCTTGAAACGCGTGCATTCGGCTTCAGTATTTCTGCTGATATTTCTTATAAAATGTAAGGAAAAGCAAGAATCCGATAAAGGCAAAGGGAACTCCGCATAAAGCCGGATAACGGTACCCACCACTAACGGCCAGCCCACCTACGTAAGCACCGATGGCATTGCCCAGGTTGAACGCTATCTGCACACAGGCACCTCCCAGCATCTCGCCTCCGGGAGCTACACGGATAATCAGTACCTGTTCGGGACTGGAGACGGCGAACAAACCGGCTGTACACAGCGTCATGAGTATGGCTGCACACCACGGATTGGGCGAAAGGAAGAATATCAGCAACAGAACCACGCAGATCATGGCCTGCACCACGGTACCTACCTTGCCGGGGGTATAGCGGTCGGACATACGTCCGCTCACCAGGTTGCCCACCACCATGCCAAAGCCAGCCAACACCATCAGGGCAGTCATGCTCTCTGTCCGAAAACCGGCTACTTCAGTCAACATGGGGTTGACATAGCTGTACCAGCAGAATACACCACCATTGCCCAGCGCCGTTGCTCCAAGAATCAGCCAGGGGGCAGGCGACTTCAGGAAACGGAACTGGCCTTTGAAACCGGTATCTTTCAATCCTTCTACACGAGGTACCCAACGATATATATAATATAAGGTAATCACTCCCCAACATGCTACCAGCAGGAAAGTGACGCGCCACGAAATGGTGTGGCTCAGCGAAGTGCCCAGCGGCACACCAAACAGATTGGCAACAGTCATGCCTGCAATCATAATGGACACGGCTTCCGAACCTTTCCCTTCATCGGCCAGTTTCCCGGCTACGATAGAGGCCACTCCGAAATAAGCTCCATGCGGCAGGCCCGAGATAAATCTTCCGGCCATCAGTACCCAATAATTGGGAGCCGCCGATGCGCAGAGGTTACCTATAATCATCAGCGAAACCAAGACCATCAACGTTTGTTTCAGTGGCCTTTTACGCGCCAGAAGCAACATCGGAGCACCACAGCACACACCCAAGGCGTATGCCGAAATAAAATGTCCAGCCATCGGAATACTGATACCTAAATCCTGGGCTACATAAGGCAGAATTCCCATCATGGTAAACTCTGCGATGCCCAGTCCCAACGTGCCAAAAGCCAAAGCTATCAGACTTTTCTTCATTTTCTAAATCCTGTTATTTACCTGCAATCTTTTTTCGGGGCGCAAAAGTACAGCTTTGTTTGTTTGCAGCGAATGCTTTATGTCAAAAAATGATTTCCAAAAGATACGAGCCATTCTGAATTTCTAGGATGAAGAAGCGATTTGCAGGCAGAGTGCGCAATAACTATTTGCAAAATTATGTACCTTTGCGTCACTAAAAGCTATAAACAATGAAAAAACTGATCAAAGGAGCCCGGTTTACTCCTAAAAATTATTCCGACGAAGTAGAAGCTAAAATTCAACATTATAAGCGGGAAGGCTACAGACTGCCCCAGCGTCATTTGCTGCGTACCGAAGAGCAGTTGGCCGGCATCCGTGAGAGTGCAAAAATTAATACTGCCCTACTCGACTACATCTCCGAGAACATCCGCGAAGGTATGTCGACAGCCGAAATCGACCACATGGTCTACTGCTTTACGACCGACCACGATGCTATTCCTGCACCGTTCATGTACGAAGGATTCCCCAAGAGCGTATGCGTCAGTATCAACGATGTGGTGTGCCACGGCATTCCCAGTACCAGAGAGTTTCTGAAAAGCGGCGATATTGTCAATGTAGACGTTTCTACCATTTATAAAGGATATTACTCCGATGCCTCGCGCATGTATCTGATCGGCGAAGTCAGCCCCGAGATGAAGCGGCTGGTACAGGTAGCCAAAGAGTGTCGCGACATAGGTGTTCAGACGGCTCAACCCTGGACACGGTTGGGCGATGTAGGAGCAGCCATACAGGAGCATGCCGAGAAAAACGGATACAGTGTGGTGCGCGACCTGTGCGGACACGGTGTAGGCATCAAGTTTCACGAAGAACCGGATGTAGAGCACTTCGGACGTCGCGGAACCGGTATGCTCATTGTACCAGGCATGACGTTTACCATTGAGCCGATGATCAACATGGGCAGTTACGAGGTCTTTATCGACGAAGCCGACGGATGGACGGTATGCACCGACGATGGTCTGCCTTCGGCCCAGTGGGAAAGTATGATTCTGATTACGGAGGATGGAAACGAAGTGTTGACTGAATAAAGAGGAGCACTTCGCATGAAAAGATTTCTAACGACAGCACTTCTATCTCTTAGTCTTTGTGCAACGGATATGTGCGCACAGATCAAATTGCACTACATCGATGCCGAACAGGCTCGTACGTTGCTTTCGCAGGAAGATGCTACCACCCGTCAGTGGAGCCGTTTCGATTACGAAGCCCGATTGGACAGAAAAGGCGGTACCCGGCAGGAACTGATACGATTCATTGCCGATCAGGCACGCGACTGGAGCAAGGAGGACAAACAACGGATGCAGGAAGCAGCCGACACACTGAACAGTCATATCAAGGCATTGAACCTGTCACTGTCTCTTCCGCAGGAAATCAGGATACTGAAAACAACCATGGCCGAAGAAGGCGGTGCAGGCGGATATACCCGTATGGACTACATCGTGGTAGAGGAGCAGATAGCCCACATGAAGCCCCAGCAAGTCAGTTACCTGTTGGCGCACGAATTGTTTCATGTACTGACACGCAACCATCCGGATTTTCGTGAGAAGATGTATAGGCTGATTGGCTTCAGCATTGCGCCTGAAGAATTCGAAGTTCCCGCCGATTTGCGCGACGTGTTGATCAGCAACCCCGATGTCAACCGTTTCGACAGTTATGCCCGTTTTCGCATCAAGGGAGTAGATCGTCCCTGTGCGATGCTGATTTATGCCAACAAGCCATACGAAGGAGGCAGTTTCTTCAATTATCTGACAATTGGCCTGATGCCCCTCAAGGACGGTAAAGCGGAACAGCAAGACGGGAAAACGGTGATATATGGGATAAAGGATGCTGAGAACTTCTTTGATCTGGTAGGAAGGAATACCGACTACATCATTAATCCTGAAGAAATATTGGCCGAAAACTTCGCTTTTCTGCTGACGCGGAAGTCTGTTACCGCAAATCCCGAACTGATTGAAAAGATGCGGCAGGCCTTGCAACCACAGGCTGGTCGGCATTGATTGGCTTTATAAACGATATAATATCGCATATCATGGAAATCGTATTACTGATTATAGGGCTTGGCATCGGAACCGGTGTCGGAATGCTGATTGCAGGGCGTAAAGCCTCTGCCCTGAAAGCACAGCTTGAAGCCTCGAAGCAGCGTGAAGACCTGCTGAACCGAACGACCGACGAACGCATCGAACGCGAGAAGGCTGTTGCCGAAGAACGTCTGAAGGCCATCGGCCAGCAGAATGCTGAACGGCTTGCTGCACAGGAAAAACAGTTTGGCGAACGTCTGACCGAGCAAGAACGCCTTTTTGCCAATCGTCTGGCTGAACAGGAACGGCTGTTCAACGAGCAGAACAACAGCCGTGAACAGCAGTTTGCCGAACGCTTGGCCGAACAGCGTCAGCAGTTGGAGAAACGGCTGGCCGAACAAAAAGAAGAAGCCGAGGCGTTGCATCGTCGGATGAATGCCGAATTCGAAGCTTTGTCCAACCGTATTTTCCAAAGCAAGGCCGACGACTTTAAGCGGTTGAACGCCGAACACATCGGAAATCTGCTTCGTCCTCTGGGCGAGAATCTGAAGGATTTCCGCGAAAAGGTAGAGCAGGTTTACAATACGGAAGCCAAAGAGCGCTTCTCGCTGGGCGAACGCATCAAGGATCTGGTAGAACTGAACAACCGTTTGAGTGAAGAGGCCAATAACCTGACTCGTGCTCTGAAAGGTGACTCGAAGATGCAAGGTAACTGGGGAGAGGTTATTCTGGAACGTTTGTTGCAGGCATCCGGCCTTATCGAAGGCGAGCATTATGTGCGTCAGGAGTTTCTGCGTGATGAACGCGGTGAGGTTCTGACCAACGACGAAAGTGGCCAGCGTATGCAACCTGACATCATCGTCCGCTATCCCGACGACCGCGAGATGATTATCGACTCCAAAGTTTCCCTTTCAGCCTATGCTGCCTATACGGCTGCCGAAGACAAGGAAGAACAGGCCCGTTGCCTGAAAGCGCACCTCCAGTCAGTCCGTACACACATTGACGAATTGAGTCGGAAGGATTATTCGCACTACGACGTCAAAGCTCCCGACTTCGTCATGATGTTCATCCCGACGGAAGGAGCTTACCTGCTGGCTGTGCAGAGTGATGCCAATCTGTGGGAGTATGCCTACAACAAGAAAGTGGTGCTGATGAGCCCTACCAACCTGATCAGTGCCTTGCGTCTGTCGCTCGACCTGTGGAAGCGTGAGAATCAGGTGAAGAATGTGCAGGCCATCATCAAGCGCGGCACGTCGCTCTACGAAAAGATTGCGGGCTTTACCGATACTTTCCTAAGCATCGGCGACCGTTTGGGTAGCTTGCAGAAAGATTACGACAAGGCGCTGAACCAGCTTTCTGATGGTGCCGGTAGTGTGGTACGCCAAGCCGAACAACTGCGTGGCATGAGCCTGACGCCCAAGAAACGCATCTCCCCCCGTCTTCTGCCCCGTGAAGAAGACCAGACAGAGGATACCGGAGCTGATACACCTGAAACAATAGACCGCTTATAGTATCTGTTTTACAAAATCGCATAACCAACTAAAAAACAATAAATAAAACAATGAAAGCCCTGAAAGAACGCATTCTTCGCGACGGACGCTGTTTCCCCGGAGGAATATTGAAAGTAGACAATTTCATCAACCATCAGATGGACCCTATCCTGATGAAAAGTATCGGTGTAGAATTTGTACGCCGTTTTGCATCTACCCCGATCAACAAAGTCATTACTGTAGAAGCCAGTGGCATTGCTCCGGCAATCATGGTAGGTTATCTGCTCGAACTGCCTGTTGTATTTGCCAAGAAGAAAGTTCCCAGCACGATGGAAAATATGCTAAGTACTTCCGTCTTCTCTTTCACCAAGCAACGTTCATACGATGTTTGCGTAAGCCGCGATTTTCTTTGCCCAGGCGATAAGGTGCTGTTTATCGACGATTTTCTGGCCAACGGTAATGCTGCCAAAGGTATTCTCGACCTGGTTCAGCAGGCGGGAGCCGAACTGACAGGCATGGGATTCATCATCGAAAAGGCTTTCCAGCATGGAGGCGACGAGCTGCGTGCGGCAGGCATCCATGTAGAGAGTCTGGCTATTATCGAGAGTCTGGACAACTGTGAGATTAAAATCAGATAAACCTGTCATCGTTCTTTGTCATTGGTAATGGAAGAGAAAAACAAGAACGGGCTTATCTATGGCCTGAACGACCGTCCACCTTTGCGTGAAGCCTTTTTTGCTGCGTTGCAGCATCTGCTGGCTATTTTTGTGGCTATCATTACTCCGCCGCTCATTATTTCGGGTGCGCTGAAGCTGGATACGGAAACGACCGGTTATCTAGTTTCGATGGCGCTCATTGCTTCGGGCATCGCTACTTTTGTACAGTGCCGACGTTTCGGTTTCATCGGTACGGGATTGCTCTGCATACAGGGTACCAGTTTTTCGTTCATTGGCCCCATTATAGCTGCTGGTACTACCGGTGGCCTGGCGTTGGTGTTCGGCTCGTGTATGGCTGCTGCTTCGGTTGAAATGATTATCAGCCGACTGCTGAAGTATACACGCAAAATCATCACTCCGCTCGTATCGGGCATCGTCGTTACACTGATTGGCATGAGCCTTATCAAGGTAGGTATTACGGCTTGCGGTGGCGGTGCGGCGGCTCAAGCCGATGGCAGCTTCGGCAGTTTGCGCTACGTGGGGCTGGCTGCTTTGGTGCTGGTGCTGATTCTGTTCTTCAACCGCAGCAGCAACCGCTACCTGCGTATGAGTTCTATCGTCATCGGGCTGGCCACAGGCTATATAGTAGCCTGGCTGATGGGGATGATAGACTTCAGTTCGGTGCAGAGTTTCGGAGGGGTTACCATTCCCCACCCTTTCCGTTTCGGACTCGACATCAGTCTGTCGGCTGTATTGTCATTGGCGCTGATTTTTGTGATTACAGCCATCGAAGCCTATGGCGATATTACGGCCAATTCGATGATATCCGGCGAGCCTGTCGAAGGTGAAGTGTTTATCCGTCGTGCTTCGGGCGGTATCTTTGCCGACGGATTCAATTCGATGATCTCGGGTATGCTCTGCGCTTTCCCAAATTCGGTATTCGCGCAAAACAACGGCATGATTCAACTGACGGGAGTAGCCAGCCGCTATGTGGGCTATTACATTGCCGGACTTCTTATTCTGCTTGGGCTGTTTCCGGCAGTAGGGCTGGTGTTCTCGCTGATGCCCGAACCGGTATTGGGTGGTGCTACGCTGCTGATGTTCGGCACGGTGGCGGCTGCCGGCATCCGCATCATTGCTTCGCAGGAGATGAACCGCAAGACTACGCTGGTCATTGCGGTCAGTTTCTCGTTAGGATTGAGTGTGGAGCTAGTTCCGGAGATTCTCTGCCAGCTGCCCGATACATTGCGTAATATCTTTGCTTCGGGCATCACCACGGGCGGACTGACCGCCATCGTGGCGAATGCCTTGATACGGATTAAGGAGTAATCCTATCATCCATATTTGTTTGTCGGTCAAGGTTTCTTCACCGTTTTTTCAACAGTGGAAGGGGCTTTGGCCGACGAATAGTTTAGTCGGTTGACATACGCTTGCCGGAGGATTCCTTTCACATCCATCACCATACCCATCGGTATGTCCTGTTCTACTTTCAACGACACGGTTGTCTCCCCATGTTTGCTTCGGAAGTCTTCCACTTCGTTGCGCAGTTCGTCCAACGTGAAGTTGCTCAACGTCTTGCTCGGACCGTTGGAAGCTATCAGGGTTATCTGTATCGGAAGCTTTTCGGCAGCATCTGTTTTTCTGAACGTTTTCGGTTTTGCAAAAGTAACCAGGATGGGGAATGCCTTGTCCAGCGCCGCTTCGTCTGTAGTGCCCAGTTCGGCGGCTGCTTCCTGACGTAGTTGCTGGTAAACGTCCTTGACTGTGTACAGATACAGGCGCATGGCTTCGGCCGAAGAGCCACGGTCGTAGATTATCTCCAAATTGGATCGGAACGGTTGCCCCGACTGTTTAGCCTGCTGATAGTCTTTTCGTAGTACCTCGGTCAGATGCTTGCGGATGAAGTCTGCACAATCAGTCGGCGTTCCTTCCTGATCTATCATAACCTGATTGCGCAAGTTGACCAACAGCCGGTGTGCAGCTTTTCCAGATTCAGGAGCAACAGTACCTCCCCCGTCCTTGAACTTCCGTGCAAAATACTGCTCCAGCAGCTCGCGCTCGTCCATCCGGACGGTGTCCTGCGACTGTGTGCCGACGGGCGGTTTCACCATCTGTTCTACCGCATTCTTCACTTCGGGCCGGGCAAACGCATAGAGCGTCCCCGACACCACGGGCACGAAGAGCAACAGCTTCAGTCGTGCCAGTCGATTGGTTCTTTTCTTTAACATCATATTGATACGTTGTTTTAGCTTGCTGTGTCCAAAGCCGCTGGCCATAGAGTAGAGCCTTGTGCCGACGGATTTTTTCACGAGCAACAGTTGATATTGAGTAGCATCGATGCCATGTAGCAGCACGCCGTTGTCTGCTTCGAACTCGTGCACTTCGCGAAGCTCACGCATCAGCAGCCAGGCGGCAGGATTGAACCAGTGGAGGACGATGATGGCCTGCATCCACAGCAGATCGGCCGTGTGATGATAGTGCAGGTGCATCTGTTCGTGCAGCAATATCGCCTCGCGGTTGTTCCGGTAGTCTTCTTGCGAAAGAACGATTGTACGGCCCCAGCTGAAAGAACCTTTTTTCAGCGGACAGACAATCAGGCGGAAGCCCTGCTGCCTTTCGGACGGATAGCGGCAGAACAACTGGCGCATCCGCAGCATCGACAGCAGAAAGAAAGCCAATGTCAGCAAGGCCCCACCCGTATATGCCCATGTAATCAGGCGCAGGGCACTGAATGCAGCAGGAGCGGCAGTTGCCGGTGCGAAGACGGTTACTGTCGGCGGAAGCGGCTGTTCCGCTTCTGTGCCCTCTGCATGCAGGCGTATGGATGGCGATGCCGAGGAAGGGGCTGTCAACAGTGTTTCGACCGTTGTCATGGGCTTTTGCCACAGGCTGGCTTGCGGAATGCTGAGTTGCACGAATGGCAACAGCAGGCAACACAACGTGCCGCCCAACAGCAGCAGACGGTTGGTGCGGAACAGGGTGTCGCTGCGGAAACATAGCCTGAACACGAAATATAGCGTGGTCAGGCAAAGCGTCGACTTGAACAGATAGAACAGAAAAGCTCCCATAGTCCTGGTTATGCTTTGCGTTTGCTTTCAATCTGTGCGATCAGCGCCTTCAGCTCGTCGAGCGGCATGCCTTCTTCTTCCACAAATGATGACACGACGTTGGCGAACGAGTTGTCGTAGTAGTGGGCTATGACGTCATTCAGCGCCGAACGTTTGTACTCGTTGGCCGATATCAGGGGATAGTACTGGTAGGTGTTTCCGTAGGCCTTATAGCCTACAAAGCCTTTTTCTTCGAGGCCGCGTACCAGTGTCGAGACGGTATTGTAGTGCGGTTTAGGGTCTTCGTAAAAAGCCAGCAGTTCGCGTACAAACATCGGGCCGTGCTCCCAAAACATCCGCATGATTTCTTCTTCTTTAGTGGTCAGTCGTTTCATAATCTTATTGTTTTAACGTTGGTGTACGCTGCAAATATATAGATTATTTCCGAACAAACAACTAATACTCTTAGTTAATCAACTAATAATGGCAGTAGTTTAACTAAAGTTAGCAGTAGTAACGTGTAAGCCGAAGAAAGGGGTATTATAAAAAGAAACACAGCCCCACACACCTCCCCCACTGTGTTAAGCCTTCCGCCGGTCGTTCCGAAGGGGGCTATCGAGGGAGAGTGTGTAAGTCTGTGTAGAGTGTATGTTGGTCAGAATAGGGTTAGCGGTAGCTGCGTAAAGCCAGTTTCTTTACCCACAGCACGAAGAAGCCTGTCAGCACCAGATTGAGCACAATGGTGAGCACGGAGATGAGCAGCGCCGGTCCGCCCAGATTATAGCTCAGCGCGATGAAGATGACTCCTGCCCCTACTTCGCCTCGTGTAAACATACCGATGGATAAGGCCAGACGTTCGCTGAACTTGCGGTCGCGGTAGAAGAAAACGGGGAACAGTTTGCCGATGTTGGACAGCAGCGATACGGCCACTACATGCAGCGCAATCATTCCCCACGACATCATCTCCTGCGATCCGGTTATCGAATGGCTGCCTGCCGATGCTTCGGCAAAGTCGACTCCGAGGAAGCGCGGCATCCCCACTCCTACCAGAAACATGAACAGAAACGAAATGCCTGTAGCCGCACGGCGTTCGGCTGGCGAATCGTGTTCGCGGTGTTTCATCACCATGCCCAGTACGAAAGCCGGAAGCAGCACTTCGACGTGGATGCTGCCTTCTTCACCATAGAAGTGCTTGCTCAGTGCATAGATGCCCAGCGTGCCGGCAAACACCAGTATCGAATAGCAGAGGATGGCTTTCCAGTCTTGCCGCCAGTCGTAGCGGCCCATCTGCTTCCACCCGAAGGAGAGCAACAGCATCACAATCACGACAATGGCCAGCAGCTGCCACTTCAGACCTATCATCATAATCTGTAGCGGAATCATCAGCAGGATGGTGTCCAGGTCGTCGAAGATGGCAAGTACCTGTATTTTCTTGTACATCCAGCTTTGTTTCAGCCCGATGGCCGCCAGCATGGTAAACAGGATGCCTGCCGAAGTGGGGGCGGCAAAACGGCTTAAAAGCAGGTTTTCCTTCCACGCATCCCAACTGCCCCAGCAGTCGGACGGAAGCAGGACAAAGATGTAATAGAGTGCTATCAGAAACCAAGGCATGGCGGCAGTGACCATGGCAATGAAGTAATCCTGAGCATACGTCCGCCAACGCGACTTGTCGACTTCGAACTCGCGCCCCACATTGATCATGATAAAACCAAGGCAGACGTAAAGCAACACATTCGACGCGGTCTTTACCGCATCATAACTTCCTCCCGCCCACAGGGGGAGGTACTGGCTGACTAGCAGCCCGGCCATCAGAAAGGCCGAAAACGATAGAACTTTTCTCATTTATAATATAATTAAAAGAGGAGGACACCAAGACAGTCCTATGGAAAGAGAGCATCCTCCTCGGGGTTATCAGGGTGAAGGGGGCATTAATCCAGCTTCAGCACCGCCAGGAACGCCTTCTGCGGCACTTCCACGTTTCCGATCTGCTTCATGCGTTTCTTACCCCGCTTCTGCTTTTCGAGCAGCTTGCGCTTACGGCTCACGTCGCCACCGTAGCACTTCGCGGTCACATCCTTGCGGACGGCCTTGATGGTTTCGCGGGCTATGATTTTGGCGCCGATGGCTGCCTGAATGGCTATTTCGAACTGCTGGCGCGGAATCAGTTCTTTCAGCTTCTCGCACATGCGGCGACCCAGGTCGTAGGCGTTGTCGAAGTGGGTCAGTGTGGAGAGGGCGTCCACGGGTTCGCCGTTCAGCAGGATGTCGAGCTTCACCAGCTTGGACGGACGGAAGCCGTTGGGGTGATAGTCGAACGAGGCATATCCCTTGGAGATGCTCTTCAGCTTGTCGTAGAAGTCGATGACGATTTCGCCCAGCGGCATGTCGTAGTAGATTTCTACGCGGTTGCCCGAGATGTATTCCTGCTTCACCAGTTCGCCACGCTTGCCCAGGCAGAGGGTCATGATGGGGCCGATGTAGTCGGTGGTCGTGATGACCGACGCGCGGATGTAGGGCTCTTCGATGTGGTCGATCATGGTGATGTCGGGCATGCTGCCGGGGTTGTGCACCTCCATGACGTGTCCCTGCTTGTCGTACACGTTATAGGATACGTTGGGCACGGTGGTGATGACGTTCATGTCGAACTCGCGGTCGAGTCGTTCCTGCACAATCTCCATGTGGAGCAAGCCCAGGAATCCGCAGCGGAAACCGAATCCCAGCGCCAGCGACGACTCGGGCTGGAAGGTCAGCGAAGCATCGTTCAGCTGCAGCTTCTCCAGCGACGAACGCAGGTCTTCAAAGTCCTCGGCCTCGATGGGATAGACACCGGCAAAGACCATCGGTTTTACTTCCTCGAAGCCGGCGATGGCTTTGTCGCACGGACGGGCAATGTGTGTGATGGTGTCGCCCACCTTTACTTCGCGCGAGGTCTTGATGCCCGAAATGATATAGCCTACGTCGCCTGTGCGCAGCTCGTCGCGTGGCACCATATCCATTTTCAGCACGCCTACCTCGTCGGCGTCGTATTCCTTGCCCGTGTTGAAGAATTTCACTTTGTCGCCTTTACGGATGACGCCGTTCTCAATCTTGAAATAGGCGATGATGCCGCGGAAGGAGTTGAATACGGAGTCGAAAATCAAGGCCTGTAGCGGGGCGTTCTCGTCGCCTTCGGGATGGGGGATGCGTTCGATGACGGCGGCCAGAATCTCTTCGACTCCCATGCCGGTCTTGCCCGATGCGCGGATAATCTCCTCGCGCTTGCAGCCCAACAGTTCTACGATTTCGTCTTCCACTTCCTCGGGCATGGCGCTTGCCATGTCGCACTTGTTGATGACGGGGATGATCTCCAAGTCGTGCTCGATGGCCATGTAGAGGTTCGAGATGGTCTGTGCCTGTACTCCCTGCGATGCGTCGACGATGAGCAGCGCGCCTTCGCAGGCGGCAATCGAACGCGACACTTCGTACGAAAAGTCCACATGTCCCGGGGTGTCAATCAGGTTGAGGATGTATTTTTCGCCCTTGTACACATATTCCATCTGAATGGCATGGCTTTTGATGGTGATACCTCTTTCCTTTTCCAGATCCATGTCGTCCAGCATCTGTCCTTCGGTTACTTGGATGGTGTTGGTAAATTCCAGCAGGCGGTCTGCCAAAGTCGATTTCCCATGGTCAATGTGGGCTATGATACAAAAGTTACGTATATTCTTCATCTTCTAAACTAGTTCTCTTTTTGGGTTCGCAAAGATAGTGAAAAGCTAAGAGGCGTACAAACTATTGAAACCTGTTTTGAATATTTTTTCTTCCGAGCTGCATCCTGTCCTATCCAAACGAATCGTCAACATCCCCCCTTGTTTCCCTCTTGCCGGAACAAAGATAAATACAACCAAGCGGAGAACCATAAAAGGGGTATCGATATACTGTGAAAATCTGTTAATAAAACGCGGTTTTTGTGTTAATAAAGCTAACTCATTGAAAGGCAGGGCGTAGGAGGCGTTTTATACGTTTTCGCCCCGTGATTGTTTATTTTTATTTGCCATCGGCTGTGATGGGCAACCGGAAGGCGGCGTTTGGCGTAAGACGACTGCCGGCGTTACAGTATTACAGTTACAGTTAGGTAAATTTCGATTTCCGCCATACTGACGTTAAGAGTAATATTATATATTATATATATAAATATATATATAATATATAATATTAAATTCTTTAACACTTCTTCTACTTTAAGGTATGAATGAAAAATAAATACAAATCAGAAGAAGTCGGAACGACTTGAATCAAGATGAATACTCGAAAAAAATCTAACTGTAACTGTAATACTGTAACGCCAAACGGGTAAAAATGTAACGAAATATGTACATTTCTACATATCAGCACGCATCATAAAAAAAAATTCAGGCAATAAAAAAAGGGGTAAAACGGGGCGCAAAATCAAGAAAACAACGGCAACCGCGTTACAGTTACAGTATTACAGTAAGTTTTTTCGGAAAAAGGGCGCAAAAAAAATGCGTTGACAACAAAATAGACGTTGCATCAACACATTTTCTTAATACTTTTATGAATCTCGTCTGCTTAGATCAGCTTGAAGAACAGTTCACCTTCTACTTCTTCGGCAGAGATTTTGTCTTCTCTCAACAGCCAACCGAGTCCCAGGAACATATCTTTGTCAATCAACTTTGTAGCTTTCTTCAGTTGCTTGGCAGTCAGTCCTTCGGTTCCATTCAGTGCATTCCAAATCTTTCCAGCAATTTCGCCTGCTTTTTCTTTTAACATTTTCTTCAATTTTAGTTTAGTTAGACATGCTTTATAAACTCTGAATTCCCTTTATACGGCAGATTCAGATTTTATTTCTGCTGCAAATATAGCTATTTTTATGTTATATAGCATATTTTCATTCTTTTTTTTCTTGAAAATGTAAGAAAAAGCGGAAAATGAAGGTAAAAAAACACGATATCGCCCTTTTTTCTACTTCCCTTGCAGGTGTTCCACCCAGATGCGGGCGGCAGTTTCCACCATGCGCGGACAGGGGCGTTTGGCGTAGTATTGGGCCGTACGCTCTTCGGGGATGCTGCTGATTTCGGGCTTCTTCTGCCCCAGCAGTTCGGCGCAGACAAGCGTTCCGTTCCGCTTCTTGAATTCTTCGGCCAGCTGCTGCACCAGTGCGTAGTTTTCGGCCTTGCTGGCGCGGTCCTTGCCTTCGAGGGCACACTTCTCCAGTCCGGCCAGCATAAACAGCCCACACGCCGCGCCACACGTCATACGCATGCGCCCGATGCCGCCGCCAAACGATGCCGACATGTGCAATGCCTGTTCTTCGGTGAAGCCATACATGTCAGCAAAAGCTACCACTACCGACTGCGAGCAGTTAAAACCACTTTTGAAAAGCTCGACCGCCTTTCCGATACGTTCTTCCAATTCCATTGTTTTCTCCTTATAACTCTATACTTTCGTTTTTTTATACATTTCTTATCCGGCTATCACCTCCCACAGCAACATCAGGTTCAGCACAGTCACCGCGGCGGCGATGGCATACAGCACCAGCGCGTTCCAGCGGCTGTTGGCATACTGCCCCATCACCTTGCGCGACGAGGTCAGACCGACCTGCAAGAACACCGTGAAAGGCAGCTGAATGCTCAGCACCATTTGCGATATAAGCAGCCCCTTGAACGGGTCGCCTATGAAAAATATCATCAGCAAAGCAATGCCCAGCGAGAGCACCACTCCTATCTGCGAGTGGCTGTCCTTGATGTGGTAGGACTCGCCGAAGATGCCGGCAAATATGGAGCCTGCCGCCATGCCGCTGGTGATGGTCGACGAGATGCCGGCCATGAGCAAGGCCAGGGCAAAGACGACTGCCGCATTGTTGCCCAGCAGCGGTTCGAGCAGCGACTTGGCCTGTTGCAGTTCCTCGACCTGCACACCTGCCTGATAGAAGGTGGATGCCGCCAGCAGTATCATCGCACTGTTGATGGCCCAGCCCACAATCATGGAGAACAGCGTGTCGAACAGTTCGTACTTCAGCACCTTGCGGATAGAAGCATCGTCCTGCTTGTTGTATTCGTGGCTCTGAATGACCTCGGAATGCAGAAACAAGTTGTGGGGCATCACCACGGCTCCCAGCACGCTCATCACGATAATCATGCTTCCGTCGGGGAACGAAGGTGTCACCCACCCCTGCACGGCCTGCGGCCAGTCTATCTTGACCAGAAACAGCTCGTAAATGAACGAAAGCCCTATCACGGACACAAATGCGATGATGGACCGCTCTATCTTCTTGTACGAATTGGTGAACAGCATGACCAGCACAAAGGCCGTAGTCAGCACCGCCCCCCATACGATGGGGATGCCGAACAGCATCTGCAAGGCGATGGCTCCGCCCAGAATCTCGGCCAGCGAGGTCGAGATGGAAGCCAGCACCGCCGTGCCCAGAATGGGGCGCGACACCCACGACGGCGTGTATCGGGTGGCCGCTTCGGAGAGGCAAAGCCCCGTCACGATGCCCAGATGCGCCACATTGTGCTGCAAGATGATGAGCATCACCGTGGACAGCGTAACCACCCACAACAGCGAATAGCCAAACTCGGAGCCCGCCGCAAAGTTCGAAGCCCAATTGCCCGGGTCGATGAATCCTACCGTCACCAGCAGTCCGGGACCGATGTATCTGAAGACATCCAGACCACCCAGATAACGCTTATGGTCTTTCCGCTTCAAGTCATTCCATATATTCTTCATATCAACTACAGATTAGCATAACGTTAATCATAGTATAACAACGGCAGGGGCTAATTGTTTTTAAGACTTCAGCAATTCATCCAAATAGCTGTAAAACTCGGGGTCCTCGCCTACCACAATCTTCAGAATCGTGCCTTCGGGGCTAAGAACAATCTTCGTCGGATAGCCACGGACGGCATAAAGCACCGATACATCGGGCTTTCCCTCGTTGCGGACGTGCAGCCAGGGCATATCGTGCTCTGCTACGGCTTTACGCCATTTTTCTTCCGTGTCGCGACAGTCAATGCCTACAAACTCCACTTTGGCCTTATGCTTGGCGTAGGCCTTCTTCATGTCGGGCACACCCTTTATGCACCAGCCACACCAACTGCCCCAGAAGTCGAGCACTACATACTTGCCACGAAGCGAAGAAAGCGTAAAGTCGTTGCCCTTGAGATCTTTCAGTGTGAAGTCGGGAGCCGGATTGCCTTCCTTCACCCGCTCGGCTGCCGCACGACGCTCCATCTCTTTGTCGTACCCCTCCTTCACCTGACGATACAAGGGCGCCATTACCCCCGTACGTACAGGCTCGGCCACTACGTCGAGCATCTCGCCTACCTTTTCAACCGACAAATCGCGCGACAGCGCATAGACGGCCACCTCCTGATCTGCATGGCTCCGGATAAAGTCGCAACGCAGGTCTTGCATACGGTCCAGGAACTCTCGTGAAGGCGCATAAGCCTTGCGGATGCTGTCGGACGGAATCCCGTCCTTCTCCATCTGCATACATACCTCACGAAGCGAATCGAGCTTCAGGATGCAGGGGCGCAGCTGGTCGTTCAGCTCGTTGCAAGCCTCGTAGAAGGCGTCGCCGCCCAAACGGTAATCCTCCAGCGTGCCGCTCACCGTGACGGGGCGACCGGGCAGTAGTATCAGTCCTAAGGCTTGCATGCTGATAGCGCCGTTGCCCGAAGGTTTGGCGTAGATGTAGACTTGCTTCAGCACGCTGTCGCCCACATTGAAGGCAAACTGTCCGTTCTGCATAGGCACTGTATCGAGCTGCGCCTTCCCCTCGCCTACCGGCCGGTGGTTGACCAGCAACGTATCACTTTCAATCCCATTCAGCATGCCGCTGACATCCATCTTCGCCGCTGGTTGGCAGGCAGTCAGCAAGCCTGCACCAAGCAGCATCATATACACATTTTTCATATCTCTGTTCTTATTAATTTAAATCAATAACCACGATGTTATCGGGGCCAAAGTTACAGAGATTTATTGTATGGCCGATGATTCTTGCCAGGAATTTGCGTTGAATAAAACAATCCGTGTCTTTCCATGTAATCCGTGCCCGAAAAAAAGTAAAACTCCCCCCTATTCACTCTTAATACTCAGCACCGGATTCTCGTTCGCTATCCGCCACGCCTTGCAGACCACCACCGCCACGACGAGCACCAACAGCAGAAGGGCGAGCAGAACATACCACACGGGCGAAAGCAGACGGCTGTCGGCAAACTGCTGCATCCACTGGCCGGAGACGTACCACGCCGCCACCATGCCTGCCGCTACTGCTACGACGGCTATCTTCAGAATGTCTACCGAAAGCAGACGCAGGATGTCGGAGGCTTCGGCACCGTTCACCTTGCGGACGGCAATCTCCTTGCTGCGGCGCTGCGTCTCGTCGCTGACGTAGCCGATGAGCCCCATCAGCACAATGAGGATGATGCAGGCGGTAGTGACCCACACCGTGTTGCGGAAGGCCGAAACACTGGCATTCTGCTCGCGGCGGACGTCCTGATAGGTGACGAACTCCAACGCCAGATTGGGATAAGTGGACTTGATGAAAGCGTTCAGACGCTTCAGATTATCATCCACCGGATCTTTCAGGCGGACGTTGAAGGAGCGGATGCGGTCGTTCAGGATGAAGGCGGTACAGGTCTGCTCCTGAAAGAAGCCCATGTTGCGTACATCCTCCACCACGCCTGTTACGATGGCCGGTTCTTTCAGTCCCGACCAGGAGAGATCGATGGGCAACTGACGGCCGATGGCGGTATCGCCCCACTTCAGCGTCTCTACCGTAGTGCGCCCTACGATGGCTTCGCCCCGATGCTGCGGCCAATGGCCTTCGAGCAGCGTCATGCCTACCACCTGGGGCATTTCCTTTTCTATCATCATGAAGTGGAGTGGGCAGATGAAGTTGCCCTGATTGTCGGTCAGGCGGTTGGTGCTGTAATGAGCCAGCAGATTGTTTCCACTGCCCGCCACGGCCTCTACATAAGGCTCACGACGGATGGCGTCGGCCACACCTTGCGCCCGCTGGATGTCGCCCGTAACGATTCCGATGGCCAGTCCTTCGGAACGGAAACCTATGCTGCGGGTCATCAGGTCGTGATACTGCCACACGGTAGTCAGCAGTAGCCCTCCGATGAACGCCACGCCGATGAACTGCACCGTCAGCAGTCCCCGCTTCCACGAACGCTTGCCGTCGGTATAGCGGCGGAACACCTGCGTCACGGGGATGCGGGCATAGATTCGACCGGGCACTACCCCCGCCACGAGGAAGAGCAACAGCACCGTGCCCAGCGGAACGTAGAGCGTCTGCCACGTGAAGAGGTCGGTCAGGCGGCTGCCCAACAGTTCTTCCACCGGCTCGTGCAGCACCCAAAGCAACAGTCCGCCACACACGATGGAAGCCGCTACCAGCAGCCCCGTCTCCCAGAGGAACATCGAGAGGATATGCCAGCCGTCGGCACCACTGCACTTATGTACGCCCACCAGCTTGGCTCGCCGGCTCATGGCAGCCACCGCACGCAGCACATAGTTCAGGATAGAAACAAAGAAGATGGAGAAGCCCAGCACGCCGAGGATGACCAGCCGTCGTGTGCTGTCGGGCAAAGAACGATAGACCTTGTATAAAGGCAATACGCTGTACTCCGTCACCACGTCGTCGCCCAGGTGGGTGTCGGTATATTGCTCCACAGCTTTCTGAATGCGGCTGTTCATCGCATCCACATCGGAGGGCTGCTTCAGACGGAACAGCACGCCGTAGAGGTTGTTCGTCCCCCATGTGCCTGCCCCGTAGGCCCAGTCCAGGGTCGCCATGGGGAGCAGCAGGTCGTGGGGCATGATGCTGTTGCGCGGCACGTCGGCATAAACGCCGCGGATGGTGACGTCGAACAGCTTCTCCACGGAAAGTACCTTGCCGATGGGGCTTTCATTGCCATAGAGCTGACGGGCCATGCTTTCGGAGATGAAGGCGTTGCTGTGCAGAGCCAGGTCCTTGGGGTCGCCCTTCAGCACGGACAGGCCGGTGGTGGCGAAGTAGGCTGTGTCGGCAAAGAGGGTCTGGATGTCCTCCAGCTTCTTATCGTCCTTGTAGAAGGCAGGCCTCCAAAAGTTGGACGTCAGGCAGGCACTCTCCACCAGCTCGGGGAAAGCCTCGCTGAGGTCGGCAGCTGCGGGGCGGTAGGTGCCGTAGTTGTACTCGGCTGCAGGCACTCCCTTGGTCACGTTCCTCATGCGCAGCATGACGAGCGTATCGGGGTTCGGATAAAAGCGGTCGAAGCCCAATTCGTAAGCTATCTGTGCGAAGAGCAGTATGCCCATCACCAGTCCCAACGTAAGTGAAACCAGTTTCTCCACGGTGCCGCCATGTCCGCGGAGCAGGGTCTGTAAAGTGTAGTATAGGTGTCTCATGTTAATGAAGAATTAAGAATGAAGAATGAAGAATTTCGATCGAAGAATCACGATTGAAGAAGTCGCACCGCAGGGCAAATTCTTCATTTTTCGTTCTTCATTCTTCATTTATTTACAGGTTTTTATTGCTCGCCACCACACTACCGTCAAACAGATGCACTGTGCGGTGGGCAAAGGAAGCATCGTGTTGCGAGTGGGTCACCATGATGATGGTAGTGCCTTCGCTGTTCAGTTCGCTCAGCAGTTTGATGACCTCGGCACCGTTCTTCGAGTCGAGGTTACCGGTAGGCTCGTCGGCCAGTATCAGTTTAGGATTGGTCACTACAGCACGGGCAATGGCTACACGCTGCTGCTGTCCGCCCGATAGCTGCTGGGGGAAGTGCTGCGCCCGATGGCTGATGGCCATACGCTTCAGAATGTCGTGTACACGCTGTTTACGTTCGGCAGCCTTGATGCCGAGATAGGTCAATGGCAGCTCCACGTTCTCGAATACGTTCAGTTCGTCTATCAGGTTGAAGCTCTGGAAGACGAAGCCCAGATTGCCGTTGCGCAGGTCGGTACGGTCGTTTTCCTTCCACTTGGACACTTCCTGCCCCATGAACCACAGTTCGCCCGAGGTGGGATTATCCAGCAGGCCTATGATGTTGAGCAACGTGGACTTGCCACAGCCCGACGGGCCCATGATGGCTACAAACTCGCCCGGATGTATCTCCAGGTTCACTTCGTTCAATGCGGTTGTCTGCACACTTTCGGTGCGGAATATTTTGGTAAGATTAATGGCTTTGTACAGGAGATGATGGCAGGACAGAAGGTTGAAAAGGTGTTCAACCATGAACAAAAGAATTTTGAGAAGTTTTGTGAGATGAATGAAAGTTTCAGGAAAGAGTCTACTAATGCACTTGCTTTTGCAGGAATGATGATCCCAACTATTGTAAGCCTGTCATATCTTAATTATGCGATATCAGCATGTGTGGGTGGTTTATTTACGCTTAAAGGGCTTATGGATCTTGGAAGTCTGTCATCATATCTTATATATGTACGTCAGAGTGCCATGCCGCTTAATCAGTTTACCCAGCAGGTCAATTTTCTGTTATCAGCACTTTCAGGTGCAGAACGTATATTTGATATGATGGATGAAAAACCAGAGATTGATGAAGGCAGCGTAACACTATGTAACGCAGTTAAGAATGCTGATGGAAGTCTTACAGAATGTAGTCAATATACGGGTGTATTTGCATGGAAGGTGCCAGCAGAGCTTAATACTTACTGGAATTCAGATTCTTATAAAGAAAAGGTTAAAAGCCAGCCGATAGATAAAAACATGGATAAGGCAGCCGCTAATGATGGAACTTATCTGGTTGAGCTGCGTGGTGACGTAAGATTTAAAAATGTTGTGTTTGGATACGTTCCAGGAAAAACTATATTAAATGACGTCACTCTTTATGCGAAGCCAGGCCAGAAAATAGCATTTGTTGGCTCGACTGGTGCTGGAAAGACAACGATCATTAACCTTATAAACAGATTCTATGATATACAGTCAGGCACAATAACTTATGATGGCATAGACATAAAGGATATTAAGAAGGATGACTTAAGAAAATCACTTGCCATGGTTATTCAGGATACACATTTGTTTACAGGAACAATAGCTGATAATATAAGGTATGGAAAACTGGATGCAACTGATGAAGAGGTTAGAAATGCATCTTTAATAGCCAATGCAGATTCATTCATAAGACGTCTTCCAGATGGATATAATACCATGCTTTATTCTGATGGAAGCAACTTATCACAGGGACAGAGGCAGCTTCTTGCCATAGCAAGGGCAGCGATAGCAAAGGCACCAGTGCTTATACTTGACGAGGCTACAAGCTCAGTGGATACTAGAACTGAAGGGTTGATAGAAAAAGGCATGGATGCTATCATGGAGGGAAGAACAGTATTTGTAATAGCACACAGATTATCTACGGTCAGAAACTCGAAGGCTATAATGGTGCTTGAAAAAGGACAGATTATAGAAAGAGGAAGTCATGATGAGCTGCTTGAACAAAAAGGCAGATATTATCAGCTGTATACAGGACAGTTTGAGCTTAGTTAAAGATTTCAGATTGTTATAATCTGATGATTATTAGTAGTATTTAACTGATATGTGTAAAAATATGCAAAGAAATGGAGATTAGTATGAAATATGGAGAGGTCAGGCATTATCTTTTTGATGTGGAAATGCTTAGAAGAAGACTTTTAAGACCTTATTTTATGATGACATTACATGGTTTTTTATGGCATGCTATTTTAGTATTTTTAGGAATTTATATAGCATTATCAGGTAGGTGTTTAAAAAACAAAAAAGATTTTATAACATCAACTAAAGTTTATGCAGTTTTATGTTCAATTGCACTTATTCTTAATATATCTTTAAAGAATGTAAGTAAAGGAGTTTTAAACGCATTTTATTTAGGACCTAATATAAGCCCAATAATTGTATTTCAGGATATATCAGAAAGGTTTGGTTGGTTTACAAATCTTTTGGTATTTGTAGGTGCTATGACGCTTGGTGC
>ERZ779737.302-NODE-302-length-49157-cov-19.798644_pt1 | contig 49157 bp, 33 predicted proteins | sample MGYA00511889_ERZ779737 | MGnify/ENA primary metagenome ERZ779737 (study PRJEB29588, sample SAMEA2163575) | human gut metagenome | biome: human gut; feature: human-associated habitat; material: faeces | place: Denmark | collected 2008/2010 ... | reverse complement strand
TGGAACCATATAAACAACTGTACTACAATATTTTAATTTATAGAACTCCTCTTAAGATAATCGCAAAATACCACTATACATTTTCGTTATGTCGCAATATCGTAATTTTCAGTAAATTATTGATTTTAAAAAATGTAAGAACGTCACAAATTACGCTGAATACGGTCTTTTTACGCACTCCATACATTTTGCAATTTCCGCAATTTACTGATTTTCAAGCACTTCTCGTCTTACTAAAATGTATAGTGACATTCCGCATGCTATGGGTACTGTACAATATTAAAAAGGGCGGGTACAATATCTGTCCCGCCCGTCATTAAAATCTTCTGTTACTCGGCTGCCGTGAGAGTCAGGGTCTCGTTGGCCACGTCGTAAACCATGTTGTAGGTTCCGACATTCTCGCCGGGGTTGATATCTCCACCGCCCTGCTTGAGGCTGATGGGAGTTCCTACTGCGAAAGATGCGCCGTCCGCCAGACCGCGGTCAGGGATAGTCACCTCGCTTGTAGACCACTGACCGGCCCATCTGAGCTTGAAGGCACCTTCAACCGACAGTCCTGAAACTGACCAGGTATTGGCCTCGGGATCAAAGATCATCGGGAAGTCATGTCCCCAGCTGTCACCGGAGATTGCTCCAATAACGCTCCATCCGAGGAGATAGAGCTGGTTGTTCTCTGCATCGTAAACCACTACCCTCTTACCAACCTGCTCTTTAGCAACGCCTACATTCTGAGCGACATTGTTGCCGAAACCGGCGACAGTCGGAATACCTGTCCTAAGAGTGTCGCCTGCTGCTACTGCTCCGGCCTGAGTATTCCAGTCGTTGTTGAAACGGAGCTTGAACTGAGTCGTATCGGCAAACTCCAGCACAGGGCTGATCCAGATACCGCTTCCGGCAGGGAACTCGGTCATGTAGATATCTGCAGACCAATTGCTCTCGGCAAATGTTCCGATAACTCCCCACAGATTCTCCTGCAGCTCGGGCTGATCGGGATCTTCAGGATTCTCGGGCTCATCGGGCTCATCGGGAGTATCGGAGCCGCCGTCGACAGGCTTGCCATAGTCAGCCGTGCTGAGGCTGTAAGTAATATTATCCCAGTCGTTGAGGTCGAGGTAGAAGCGGTATTGTCCGGGCTCAAGGGCGATATTACCACCACCAACATCCTCAGCACCTTCTATCTCACCGGCACCAAGCCAGGTGCCGCCGTTGTCGAGGACGAACTTGAAGCCGTCAGCTGCGCCTGCCTCATCCACGTCTATGTCGACATAGAACTTGCCGTTGCTGCGGATCTGTTCCATAGGTGTGGCGTCGGTTGCCCATCCGTTGAACGCACCAGCGACAGTCACAAGGTCAAAGCCCTTAATCATGTTGAGAGTCAGAGATGACTTCACGAAATGGAAGTTATAGTAACGGTGCGAGCTGTAATTGGAAATATTGCCGCTGCCGCCGTCATTCCATAGTGTAATCGAGGGTGCCTCTGGCTCGGCGGATGTCATGTCACCGGTTCCCCAGTTGCCATTGTCCCAGTTGGCAGCCCCGGTAAGTTTGAAGCCGTAGTCAGCGCACTCGGCACCGAAGTCCACGACTCCGACATAATTTTCCTCATCTTCAGCATAGCTGAACAGGAATGCAGTATTGCCATGATCCCATCCGCAGAATTGGCCGATCACATATACTGCAGGATAAACCTTCTCGGCATTGAACGGAGTAATGCTGGAAGTAACAGCATTGGAGACCAGTACCTCCACTGACCCTACAGGAGCGGACTCTCCCATCATCTCTGCCTCCATACGGAAGTACACAGTAACAGGAACGTCTGCCTTACAGTTGAGGGACATCAGGGCATTGTTCAGTGTATTGGCCGTTACTGTAATACCGACAGTATCGGTCGTAACATTGCCGAGTGACTTCTTGGATGAGAAGTCCTCATTCACATCGGCATACAGCGTATAGCGGGCTGCAGTGGCAATACCGTACTCTACCGCAGAGAAGTTCAGAGTCTCAAAAGCCGCTCCGTCCTCGAGGACATAACTCTCGGCGATGGCCTCAAGTACAGGCTTTACCGCATTCTCAGGATTATAGGTCACGATTTCCTTCTCGGCGCAGGATGCCAGCGCGAGGATGGAGATCATGGCGGCTGAAGCTATATAGAAAAACTTTTTCATATCGTTTCTTGTCATTTAGCGTTATCTGTTAATAACCGGGGTTCTGCTCCAGCTTGCTGTTGGAGTTGATCTCGGTGGTGGGGATAGGATAGAGATTGTAGCGGTCATCTACGCTGTTGCCTTCGTATGAGCCGCCCTTCCAGTCCCAGACATACTCTGAGGATGTGAGCAGGCCGAAACGGACGAGGTCCTGACGGCGCATGTTCTCCCAGTAGAGCTCGCGGCCGCGCTCGTCGATGATGTCATCAAGGTCTACAGAGGAGACTGCATTGAGGCCGGCCCTGGTACGCACTGCATTGTATGCATCGAGACCGTCAGACTGGATACCGCCGTTGCGGAGCTGGGCCTCGGCGAGCATCAGGTAAGCGTCAGCAGCCCTGAAGATGGGATAGTCGGTATCGGGATATGAGGAAGTGCTGTTGTCGGCAGGAGAGCCGTCGTGCTTGAGGTTGGTGAACTTCATCTGACACCAGCCGTTGGCGAAGTTGGCGTTGTCCAGTATCTCACGGGTGTGAGCCTGCTCGCCGAACTCAGCGCCGTCTGTGAAGAGGAATCTCTGGTCAGCAGCCTCATCGAAGAGATCGAGGAACTGAGGGGTCACTACGAGACCGCCCCATCCGTCGTTGGTGCCGAGAGCAGCCTGCCATGTGGGGTTACCGGAGACGATGGAGCCCTTGATGACGAAATTGGTGCTGCCGTAGGTCTGGATGTTGGTACCGTCGCTCTGCACGGCGAAGATAATCTCGGGGCAGAGGTTGTTGTCTGCGGAAAAGTTCCACTGATATTCAGCGGGAAGGGTGTAGGCATCCACGATCTTCTTGCTCTCGGCAGCGCACTCAGCCCATGCGGAGATAACGGGACGGCCCTGAGGATCGTCAGCGGTGAACACCTCGGCGTTGAGGTAGAGCTTGGCCAACAGCATGGTGGCGAATTCCTGGCTGGTGCGGCCGTACTCGGTGGAGGCGGCGGGCTTGAGGGCATCGCGGAAGTTGTTCTCACCGGTAATCTCATTTACCAGCCACTCATAGAGGTCGTAGCGGAGTATCTGGTCGGGACCGGTAGCACCCACACTGTTCTCCTCGGTGGCGAAAGGCACGTTGCCGAAGAGGTCGATGGCGTGGTAGTAACTCAGTGCCCTGAGGGCTCTGGCCTGGGCTATCATATAGTCCATCTCCTCGCCCTGGAAATCAGAGGCAGCCTGTCCGCGGCGGATGAACTCGTTGCAGAGACCGATCTGGTAGTAGATACGGGAGAACATGGCTGTCACGAACACATCGGAAGTGGTCCAGCTCAGTCCGTGGAGAGACTTGATGGTCTGGTCATTCCAGCAGGTGCTGGCCTCATCAGTAGAGAGTTCTTGCAGGTGGAAGAGGGCACGCATGTACTGACCGTAACCGCCGTCAATACCGTCGATGTCGGGAGAGGAGTCAGGACCTTCGGAGGCGCTGACTGAAAGACCGCCGTAGCACTTGGCCAGCAGCTGCTGGTAGGCCTCTATGCTGTTGAGCACATCCTCAGGCGTCTGGATATTGGGATCGATAGGAGTCACGTCCAGGTCCTGCACGCAGGAGGTGGTGAAGAGAGCCGCTACCGATACCGCTATGGCTGTGAATATTGTTGTAATTCTTTTCATGATTTCAGTTCTCCTTTATTTAGAAGTTGTACTTAAGACCGATGATGTAGGTACGGGGACGGGGGTACATGTTGTTGTCGATACCTCCGAATACCTCAGGGTCGATACCCGAATAGTTGGTGAAGGTGGCCACATTCTGGACTGTGCCGAACAGGTTGAGGTTACCGCCCTTGCCCAGGTCGAAGAGATAGCTCAGGGTGATGCGGTCGATCTTGAAGAAGGAGCCGTCCTCTACCCAGTAGTCAGACAGGTAGGCCGCGTTGGTGAAGCCCCATCCGGGAGCCGCTGTCATGCAGTTGCGGACGAAGGAGTTGGTCCACAGGTCGGAGAGCAGGGACAGACGGGAGGCGTTGTTGTTGTAGACCATGTTGCCGAGGTTGCCGTGACCGGCGATGGCCAGGGTCAGGTTCTTCCAGGACACGGAGGTGTTGAAGCCGATGGTCCATACAGGGCTGGCCTGTCCGAGATAGTAGAGGTCGTCGGCATCGATGACACCGTCTCCATTCTGGTCCACGTATGCACCGGGTATGGGAGCACCCTGCTCGTCATATACCTGCTGATATACATAGAAAGTGTTGGCAGGATAACCTACCATGTGTCTCTGAATGGTGTTGCCGACACCGCCGCTGATGCCGCCGGTGGCTACTCCGGTATAGCCGTCACCGTCGTTGGTGGTCAGCTTGGTGATGCGGTTGTGGTTGTAGGCGAAGTTGGCGCCGACGGTCCAGTTCCAGTTCTGGGTCTGGACGGGGATACCGGTAATCTCGAACTCGACTCCCTTGTTGACCAAGGAACCGATGTTGGCGAAGAGGTAGTTGGTCAGGTTGGCACCGGCTGCTACGGGAGTGTAGTTGAGCAGGTCGGTGGTCTCCCTGTAGTAAACGTCCAAGGTACCGAACAGTCTGTCATTCAGGAAACCGTAGTCGAGACCGATGTTATATGTGGTGGTGGTCTCCCACTTCAGGTCGGCGTTGTAGCCGTTGGGAGTGATGGGCACGATTACCTGACCGTTGAACATGTAGTAACTGCCGATCAGGTTGTTCTGATATGTAGGGATGGACTGGTATACGTCACCTATGTCCTGCTGACCGGTCTGGCCCCAGCTCAGACGGAGTTTCAGGTCGGATACAGCCTTGGAGTTCTTCAGGAAACTCTCGCCCTTGATATTCCATCCGAGGGCGACGGAGGGGAAGAAGCCCCACTTGTTGTTGGTGAAGCGGGAGGTACCGTCCCAGCGGACTGTGGCTGTCACCATGTAGCGGTTGTCGTAGTTGTAGTTGGCGCGGCCGAAGAAGGAGACGAGGAAGTACTCGCTCTTGTTGTGGAACTCTGAGAGAGTGGCCTGACTGCCTGCTACAGGATCCGGCTGGGTAAGAGACTGGCTGTTGCTCTCAGTGTAGAAGTGCTGCCAGGAGTAACCGGCCATGACACCGAAGCTGTGCTTGTTTATCTCCTTGGTATAGTCGGCGTAGGCCTCGAGGGTCATGTCGCGCTTGGTCTGGTCGTAGGGGTTGTAGAGACCGCGGCCGGCCTGGGTCTGGTTGTGATAGGACTGCTCGGCGCCGTAGGGCACGGTCACAGTACCGTTGGAGTGGGAGTAGTCCATACCGAGGTTGAGGTTCAGCCTCAGGTCCTCGAAACCGTGGATCTTATAGTCGAACTGGGCGTTGCCGATGAAACGGGAAGCCTTGGACACGTCATTGCGCTGCATGAGAGCGGCCAGAGGGTTGATGGTGGCCTGGGTGTTCGGCTCGAAGGTGCCGTCAGGCATCACATTGCCCCACATCCAGTATCCGTCCAGACCGTGATCCTCGCTGTATACAGGCTGAGTAGGGTCGTACTCGATGGCTGCGGAGATGGCTCCGGTGTTGGCGAAACGGTTGTTCTGGAACATTCCCTTTCCGTTGAGGGAGATGGTCAGATGGTCGTCGAAGAAAGTAGGAGTCAGGTTCAGGGCGATGGTACCTCTCTCCATGCTGGAGGTCTTCAGGGTACCTTTCTCGTTGAGATAGCCTCCGGACACACGGTAGGGCATGTAGCCGGCATTGCCGAACTTGAAGTTACCCTGCAGGCTGACGTTGGCCTCGTGGCTCATGCCGAGCTGGTAGATCTGCCTCTGCCAGTCGGTGTTGGCATCGCCGAGAGCGAGGTAGCCCTCGGAGGTCTCGCTGCCGGTATAGTCCAGCATGGCCTCTCTCATCTCGTCACCGGTCATCACGTCCAGATACTTGGAGTTCTGGGAGATGGAGAGAGTATAGTCGGCACTTACGTGAGGTATGGCCGAGTCGTACTTGCTGCCCTTCTTGGTGGTGATGATGATCACACCGTTGGATGCACGCGAACCGTAGATGGCGGTCGCAGAAGCGTCCTTGAGGACAGTGAAAGTCTCGATATCGCTCGGGTTGATGGAGGAGAGCTGGTCAGCGACTCCGCTGATACCCTCGTTGGTGATAGGCAGACCGTCGATCACGATCAGAGGGGAGTTCTGGGCGTTCAGGGACGAACCGCCGCGGATACGGATAGTGGAACCGGAACCGGGCGCACCGTCGCCTTCTGTAATAACGACACCGGCCGACTTACCTTTCAGCATCTCGGTAGGTGAGGTAACCGCACCCTTGTTGAGCTGGTCAGCGCGGACTGTGGCCACCGATCCGGTAAGGTCTTCCTTCTTGACTGTACCGTAACCGATGACCACTACTTCTTCAAGCATCTCTGTGTCATCCTCGAGGGTTACGATGGGCGGCACCTGGTCGGCCTGGAATACGAGTGTCTTGTAACCGATGAGCGAGATTTCGATCATCGAGGAAGCAGAGGAAACGGTGAGTGTGAAGTTACCGTCCATGTCTGATTCCGTACCATTGAGAGTCCCCTGCTCGAGGACTGCAGCTCCGATTACCGGTCCTACCGCATCGACGATCTGACCTTTCACAGTGTACTGTGCAAAGGCGCTCGTCAGTGAGAGGAGTGTAATCGAGATCAATGCTGTCATCAATCTTTTCATACGTTAAATATTAATTGATTGTACTTAAAAATAGTTAGTTGTTATTTCTTACGGAAAAGCCGCAGCTGTACCGGGTCGTCCTTGTCCTCCACGAAGATGACGGAGACCGCCGCTATAAGGAGGCAGAGCCCGGAGAATACCATGGCGTAGATAGTGTGACCGCCGTACACATGATTGACCAAGAAGCCGCCGAGGAGGCCGTTGCATACCTGCGGTATAGTGATGAAGAAGTTGAATATGCCCATGAAGACTCCCATCTTGGCTGGCGGGAGGGATCCGGCGAGAATCGAGTACGGCATGGCCAGGATGCTGCCCCAGGCGATACCGACTCCTATCATGGAGATAATCAGAAGGTTCGGGTTCTTGAAGATGAAGAACGAGGCGAATCCGAGAGCTCCCATCAGCAGGGAGAGGGAGTGAGTGGCCTTGCGGCCGATCTTAGAGGCTATCCAGGGCAGGAGGAAGGCGTAGACAGCGGCCACACCATTATATATACCCTGCAGGACGCCTACCCAGTCACCGGCATTGCCGAATTCCACTGAGGCCCGGTCGACGGTGTTGTAGCAGTGCTCGGCCACAGCGGGGGTCATGTACACCCACATGGAGAAGAGGGCGAACCAGGAGAAGAACTGGACCACACCCAGTTGCAGCATCGTCTTGGGCATGCGGACGAAGTCCTTGAAAATCTCCAGGAAACCTCCGTCTTTCTCTTTCTTCTTACCGGGTTCGGGAGGATACTCGGAGGTACTGATGACCGTCCACAGCACGCAGAGCAGCAGGACTGCGGAACCGATGTAGAAGGCCGTGCGCACGTTCGGAGCCACGCCGCCCGCTTCCGCAGGAGTGTTGGACATTCCGAACCAGTTGGTCAGCACATAAGGAAGGACGGCACCGACAACAGCGCCGATACCGATAAGGGATGTCTGCATCGAAAAGCCGAGCGTCCTCTGCTCCGAGGGCAGCTTGTCGGCGACCAGGGCCCGGAAAGGCTCCATGGCCACATTGATCGAGGCATCCATAATCATGAGAATACCGGCGCCTATCAGCAGAGGAGACAGGAAACCGGCAAGGGAAGGGGAGTTGGGCATAAGGAACAGCATCAGGGAGGCCAGTATGGCTCCGGTCAGGAAGTAGGGACGTCTCCTGCCGAGGCGGCACCATGTGCGGTCGCTGTAGTGCCCTATGATGGGCTGGACGATCATGCCCGTGATGGGAGCCGCCAGCCAGAAATAAGACAGATGGGCCACATCAGCTCCGAATGACTGCAGGATCCGGCTGACATTGGCATTCTGCAATGCCAGGCCGAACTGAATCCCGAGAAACCCGAAACTCATGTTGAAAATCTGCATGAATGTCATTCTCTTCTTTTCCATAGAGAGTCTGTATGCGGTTTAATAAGCAGGGTCAAAATTAGACTTTCCACACCTTTTAAACATTATAGTTTCCGACGGACCGTGGGAAATCCACGACGAATTGTAACATTTTTTTAACAAATTGGAAATATCCGTCATCTTTCTTAACTTTGCATCCGCTATGAAAGTCCTGATAATAGAAGACGAGATACCCGCCCAGCAGATACTTCTCAGACTCCTGGGACGATACTTCCCCGACTTCACCATCATGGGGATACTTGACTCCGTGGACACGGCTGTCAACTTTCTCAAGCATCAGACTCCGGACCTTATATTCATGGACGTGGAACTCTCCGACGGCAGCAGTTTCGAGATATTCCGGCAGGTGGACATCACCTGTCCGGTCATAATCACCACAGCCTACCCGGACTACGCCCTGGACGCATTCAGGAACAAGTGCATCGACTATCTGATGAAGCCGATAGAGGACGAAGCTTTCAGGGAATCCGTCAACAGATGCATGCAGTTATGCGGGGCAACTGCCGCGCAGAAAACGGCGCCCGATGTAACCGCCTACGCAAAGCCCGTCCATAAGCATCACTTTACCATCAAGTTAGGGAGCCAGATATTAGTTATTGACGTAAACGACATAGCCTACTTCTATTCCAACGAGAAGTCCACATGGCTGGTAACCCGCGACGGCAAGCAGTACATGACCGACGATTCGCTGACTGCCATAGAGAACGAGGTGGACCCGGCCAGATTCTACAAGATATCCCGGAAATGCCTGGTAGGCCTCTCCTCCATCTACACTATCTCGAAATATTTCAACTCCAGGCTGAAGGTCACCCTCTCCCCGAAGAACATCGAGCCGGTGATCGTCCCCCGCGACCGCGTCCAGTCCTTCATGGAATGGCTCGAGGGAGCGTAATCCGGTCCCGCTACTGGACGACGGGGATGCGCACGATGAACTCAGAGTCCGTCTTTTCGGCCGTCACCCTGCGGTTGAAGAGTATCTCATACTGACGGCTGATGTTCTGCAGACCGGTACCGGTGGAGGCTCCCGGCTCTGTTTTCTTGGGATTCAAATTATTGCGGACGACGATATGCCGCATCTCAACCTTTATGGAGATGTGAAGGGCGCTGGAGGAGTTGACCACATTGTGCTTGACAGCGTTCTCCACCATCATCTGGAGGGTGCAGGGTATTATCCTGGTGCCATGATACCTCTCAGGGATATCTATGTCGGTGACGAAACTCTCTCCGAACCTCTCCCGCAGCAGGTCACAGTACTTGCCCACGAACTCCAGCTCCTCTTCCAGCATCACCAGGGTATGCTTCTCCAGCTTGAGAAAGTAACGGTACACGCCGGCCAGTTTCCCCGCATAATCACTGGCCCTGTCGGCATCCTCATGTATCAGATACTGAAGGACTGTCAGGCAGTTGAACAGGAAGTGAGGGTTGGTCTCGCTCTTGAGCAGCTGGTACTGGTAGTTGGCCTTGGCCCGCTGCTCGGCCTCCACGGCGACGGCCTTGCGGTTCGTCCATCGGTAATAGAAGACAAGGTCAGTGATAAGTATCGCTACTGCGTTGAATATCAGATTGCTCACATAAGTAAAAAGAAACAGGCGGCCAAAGAACCTGCTCCCGTCCGTCAGGTGCGGGTACTGCCATATCCGGATCAGCAGCGAGGTCAGGAAGGCCATCAGCGCTATGGCTCCCACCTCCACCAGCGAGCGGACTATGGTCCTGCCGCTCCCGTACGGGAAGAAACGCACCAGCAGCACGACGATGAGGATGTCTCCGAGCACCGCACCGAAGGTCAGGGAATAGTTGGACAGGGTCTGAAAGAGGAAATCCCCGAAATATAGGCCGAAACTCTCGTAAAACAGGGGCATGGCCCTTTCGATCAGTATCCTGGCAAAGAGGACAATGATGATGATGACCATCAGGTCGACGGTCGAGACCTGGCTGCGCCCTCCCCTATTGCTGCTTTCCTCCGACATGCCAGTCCCTGCGTACTAAGAGGACGATCACCAGTCCCAGAAGCCCGGTGGTGACCATCGTAACTATGACATTGATCCACACTCCCCATGAGGGCACCCACTTCTCGAGCAGTCCGGCTCCCTCGGTCCCGATGTAAAAACCGGCGAAACACGAGAGAAAGGCCAGTCCCAGGAACACATCGAAAGAGGCTCTGTAGAACTTGATAAGGGCGAAGACCATGCCTATGGTCAGGCAGGTGAGGAAGATGCCGTCACCTATCTTGGTGTCGTGAAGTGCCAGACAGACAATCGCGTGGGCGAGGACGAAAATCAGTACTATGACATTGGCCCTGAGCACGTCACTCCTCGCATTGCCCGTTCGTAAGAAAAACCGCTTCATAGTCATAGATATTTCCGTAAAATTAGCGATTTTTCCATACATTTGCAAAAAATCCGAACGATGATTATTCATTTTTCCATCAACTTCCGCACCTTCTGGGGACAGAATCTCTATCTTTCCGGATCCGCACCTGAGCTCGGTGGCGGCGACCCGGCCAAGGCAGTCCCCATGAACTGGACTCCAGGTGATTTCTGGAAAACCGACATCAAGATAACAGCCCTTGAGGAAAGAGTACTGTCCTACAAATACTTCGTCAAGTCAGAGGACGGTTCCACCTTCTATGAGGCAGGCACTGAGAGAATCCTGGGACTGAACAGCGCGTCCCGCGAGCTGTTCCTCAACGACGAGTGGCAGGGCAATTCGGCGGACGCCCCCTTCCTCACAGCCCCCTTCTCGGAGATATTCTTCTCCCACGCCCACCGCGAATCCACCCAGACACACCTCCACTCACGCGAGGTCATCATCAGAGTGACGGCCCCGGCAGTGGAGCAGGACTGCGTCCTCGCCATATGCGGAGACGTCCCCTTACTGGGAGGATGGAATCCGGCCATGGCATTGGAGATGACTCCCGTGCATGGTTCCCGCTGGACCGTACATCTGCCCGCGGGGAAACTGGGCAGGAGGCTGGAATTCAAGTTTATCAAGCGCAACACCTCCGACGGCAGCATCATCTGGGAGGACAGGGACAACCGGGTCCTGGAACTGCCGGGCGACATCACACCCCACCAGACATGGTCCGTGGAATATTCCCAGGCGGCATTCCACCTGGGCAGGCCCCGTTTTTCCGGCACCGCCGTACCGGTATTTGCCCTCAAGACACAGAACAGCTGCGGCATAGGCGACTTCACCGACCTCAAGACATTCGGAGACTGGATCCGCTCCATAGGCCAGAACGTCATCCAGATACTGCCTGTCAACGATACCACCTCCACCGGCACCTGGACCGACTCCTACCCCTACGGAGGCATCACCGTCATGGCCCTGCACCCCATATTCATCAGCATCCCCGCCATAGGCCCCCTCAGGAACCCGGGACAGCGCTCCGCCTACACCCGCGAGCGGAAAGCCCTGGAGGCACTGACGGCCATCGACTACGAGAAAGTACTGGCCCTGAAGAACAAATATCTCAGGATACAGTTCGAGACCTATAAGGAGGACACCTTCGCCGAGCCGAAGTTCCTTTCATTCTACCGCAGCAACAAGTCCTGGCTCCTGCCCTACTGCGCCTTCTGCGCCCTGAGGGACAGCCACGGCACAGCCGATTTTTCCCAATGGGGAGAGGACTCCCGCTGCACCCCGGGACTGCTCGCCCGCGTCAACTCGGAGGACAGCCCCCTTTACCCGGAAATATCCTTCCATATCTTCACCCAGTACCACCTGCACCGGCAGCTGCTGGATGCGGTGCAGTACCTCCATTCGCTGGGCATTGCCCTGAAGGGAGACATTCCCATAGGCATCACCCGCAACAGCGCGGACGCATGGGCTTCCCCGGAGCTCTTCCACATGGATTCCCAGGCCGGAGCCCCGCCCGACGACTTTGCGGCAGAGGGTCAGAACTGGGGATTCCCCACATACGACTGGGACAGAATGGCCGAAGACGGCTACCGCTGGTGGAAAGAGCGTTTCCGCCACATGTCGGAGTATTTCGACGCCTACAGGATAGACCACGTGCTGGGATTTTTCCGGATATGGGAGATTCCTCAGGAGCAGACCAAGGGACTGATGGGGCATTTCTCCCCTGCCCTGCCGATGGACTGCGGGGAGATACTCTCCTTCGGATTCGGGTTTGACTTCGCCCGCCACGCCACACCTTATATAAGATACTGGCAACTGAAGGAGATGTTCGGGGAGCACACCGAGGAGGTGATGAGCAAGTACTTGAACAGCAACGAATACGAGGTATTCACCCTCAAGGAGGAGTTCAACACGCAGAGGAAGATCGAGGAGTATTTCGGGCCGGAGCAGAACGATATCAAGGACGGCCTGCAGGCCCTCGTCAGCGAGGTGCTCTTCCTCGAGGACAGCAAGCGTCCCGGACTCTTCCATCCCAGGATTTCCGCCCAGTTCACATACTCCTACCGCGACCTGCCGGAAGACCAGAAAGCGGCCTACAACCGGCTCTATGACCACTTCTTCTACAAGAGGCACAATGAGTTCTGGAGGGATTCAGCCCTGCGCAAGCTCCCCGAGGTGACCGCCGCCACCGACATGCTTACCTGCGCGGAGGACCTGGGCATGATTCCGGATTGCGTGCCGGAGGTCATAAGGGACCTGAAGATACTGTCACTGGAGATATTCCGCATGTCCAAGGATCCCCGCGAGCCCTTCGGAGATCCCGCCCGCTATCCCTACATGAGCGTATGTACCACCGGCACCCACGACACCAGCACTCTCAGACAGTGGTGGGAAGAAGACCGGGGAATATCATCGGAGTACTGGCACAGGATGCTCCACGAGGGAGGCGACGCACCCTACTTCTGCGAGCCCTGGCTCTGCGAGAAGATCATACGCATGCACACCGCATCCCCGGCCATGCTGACCATACTGCCCCTGCAGGACTGGCTGTCCGTGGACGGAGATGTCAGGGCACAGGACCCGGCAGCCGAGCGCATCAACGTACCTTCGATACCCAAATACTACTGGAGATACCGCATGCACCTGCCGATAGAAGAACTTACCGCCAATCGGAAACTTACCGCTAAACTCAAAGAACTGTCAAGAAGATGAATTCCAACGATGGAGCCGCCGGCTCAGAAACTGCCCCGAAACGCAGAAAGGGCATACGCATAGCCCTTCACTGGCAAATACTCATAGGCATAGCGCTAGGTGCCGCCTATGGCATATTCCTGCCTCACTGGACACAGTACATAGAGTGGATAGGAGACCTGTTCCTCAACGCCTTGAACATGATAGTCATTCCCCTCATAGCCTCGTCCATCTTCATAGGGGTGGCCGGCATGGCGGGAGGCAACCTGGGCAGGGTACTGGGCAAGACTCTCTCCTATTACCTCCTGACCACCCTGACAGCCGTCATCATAGGCCTGGTTCTGGTCTCTGTCATCAGACCCGGCGTAGGCAGGGACGTGGTGCTCACCGGCAATGTGGAGAACATAGCCGCTCAGGACGTACACATGATCGACCAGCTCACAGGCATAGTGCCGTCCAACGTCTTCGCAGCCATGGCCGACGGGAACATCCTCCCCATCATCTTCTTCATGGTCCTTCTGGGCATCTTCTCCACCAAGCTGGACAAGAAGCACTACACCGTGCTGCTGGACTTCTTCACCGCTGTATACGAGCTGATAATGAAGGTTACGATGGCCATCATAAGGCTCACTCCCATAGGCATATTCTCCGTAATGGCCTGCATGATAGGGAAGCAGGCCGGAGACCCGGACGCCCTGATAGGGATAGTCAAGGGACTCGGTATGTTCGTGCTCACAGTCTGGGCAGGATGCCTGATACACGGAGGCCTGGTGCTGCCGGGCACAGTATGGGCACTGGCCCGCATCAATCCTTACAAGCACATGCGCCGGGTATCCACCCCCATGCTGACAGCATTCACCACCTGCTCGTCCAACGCCACCCTGCCCCTGTCCATCCGCTACACCCAGGCTTGCGGAGTATCGGAAAAACTGGCAGGACTTACACTCTCTCTCGGAAGCACCGTCAACATGAACGGCACGGCCCTGTTCGAGTGCGTATCGGCTCTGTTCATAGCCCAGCTCTACGGCATTGATCTGACTATAGGGCAGCAGATTACTGTAGTACTCACCTCGCTGATGGCAGCTGTAGGCTCTGCCGGCATACCCATGGCCGGCATAGTGATGATGGCCATCGTCTTCAACGCTGTCGGACTGCCGATGGAGGGAGTGGGTATAATTCTTGCTGTACAGCAGATCTGCGAGATGCCCCGTACCTGTCTCAACGTATACGGAGACCTGTGCGGAGCTGTCATCGTAGCCCGCTCGGAAGGGGATAGAATCACCGTCTGAGCGCACTGCCACATTATCAGAACAAAACGCCACTTTTATGACAGCACATATCAAAACTCTTTTGTCCATTCTGACAGCCTCTGTCTGCCTGACATCGCTGCTGACAGGCTGCCAGTCCGCCCCGGCTCCTGCCATGGAAGGGCACTATACCCTTCAGGCTCAGAGCGTGCAGGTCAACGGAACGATTATCAACATCACTGACTGGCCAGGCAGCTCTGTCACGATATCCGCAGTTGACGACGAGACTGTAACAGTCAGCATTGACAGCCTTCTGCTCGGTTTCGACACCCTTACCGTCTCCGCCACCGCCGCCGGGGAAGGGAAAGACAAATACACCTTTTCCGGCACATACAGCGGTCAGGACAGGGACATCTCCGTCTCCGGGACAGTCGACGGCTCCGCGCTGTCACTCAGCATCACCGACATCTGCACATCTCCGGTCACCGGCAGATGGAAAGCAGCCGTTGCTGATGACGGGCTGGCAGACATCAGCTTATCATTCTACAGTCCGTTGGTAAGCGACATCCCCTACGGAGACGGAGGCTCCATACCGGTGGAGGATGCCCTGGTCCTGATCAATGCGGCCCTCCGCGAGGCCATCACACCCGAACTGGCTAACCTCGGATACGTGGAACTGACCCGCACCGGTTATGTCGGCATAAATTGGAACGGTGACATCAGTTCCGAAGCAGAACCCCTGTTGCAGGACGTGATACAGTACTGGCCGGAACCGGAAGCATCCCGACTGCACATATACCTGCGCCGGACCATAACCGACGGCATGGGGCTGGAGATATCCCCCCTGGATGCCGCCCTGGCCTATTCAACCTCTGAAGGCAGCCTGATGCTGAGCCTGGACCGGAAAACCATTTCACCCTGGCTGGGAGCAATCTCCAACACCGTCAACAGCACCACATACGAGGCTTACCTCGAAGCCGGCAGCCCTTTCGGAGAACTCAGCATGGAAGAGTTCACACGATACAGGAGCATGGCCTCCCTGCTGGTGGCCTCCCTCTCAATGCCGGACACAGAACTGAGCCTGAAAGTGCGTATGACTCCTGAATCATAAAACGATAATTGTTATTTTAAAAATTAAAGGTATATCAAAAAATGAAAAAAATTCTCTTCATGGCAGCCTCTGCGCTGCTTATCCTTTCCTGTACAAAGGATCCCGACCTGACTGTCTATGAAGGCAGCTACAAGGTGGACAACAACACTGTCATTACCGTCAACAATCACAGCGTGAACTTCGGAGACTACGAGAACGCCAGCATAACCATCACTCTGACAGACGGGGACAATTGCGAAGTAGTCCTTACCAACTTCATCAACGGCCAGTCAGAAGTCAAGGTGCCCGCCACCATCTCCGGCTCCGCCACCAAGGCCGCAGCCGGGGCTTCCTTCTCAGGAAGTGTCAGTGCAGGTGACCGTACCGTCAATGTAGAAGGAATAACCGCCGACGGAACAATCGCCTCCATCAACATTTCCGAAGAGATTACTGCAGAAGGAGTCGTCGGCCGCTGGACACTCGGAAGCGCAGCCATCACATTCTCGCATCCGGATCTGGAGATTATCGACCTGAGTCCCATAATTCCTGATTTCACACTGCCTATGGCTACCGTGGTAGAAATGATCAATGGACTTATCGCCCAGTCCATCGCCGACGATTCCAGCCTTGCTCAGTCGTACATCGAGTTTACCGCGGACGGATACATAAACGGAATGGATATTCAGGATGCCCCTGAACTTCAGAACATTCTCTGCTATTATGTAAACTCTGACGAAGGTATTTTCGGCATCTACCTGCGTAAGTCCCTGTTGGAACAGCTGTTCGCACAGATTGACCAGTTGCCCGAACTCAGCGGAATGCTCGAGATGTTCGGTCTCAGCACCCTGATTGAGAATCCCCAGAATGTATCCATACCCCTCAGTTACTCCGTAAGCGACGGCGGTCTCAGCCTGACAGCCGACCAAAGCCTCGCAGACCCCTATCTGGCAATGCTCGCCGAACCCGTAGCTATCATCAAGAGCCTGATCTCAGATCTGGAATATGATGATGTCATCGAATTCCTCTACATGTACGATCTGCAGACCCTCATCACCTCTGAGAACCTGCCGGCCGTCAAAGATCTCATCATCAGCTTGATAGAGGCTCTGACAGACGGTCAGGCAAAGTACTCTGCAACTATCGGCCTGATTCCATACGCAGGATAATCAACCATGTCTTCCAAAACCAAGACCGTCTGGTACTGCACCTCCTGCGGAAACGAGACGTCCAAATGGATGGGCCGCTGTCCTGCCTGCGGAGAGTGGAACACCATGAAAGAGGGTCTTTCACGGAACTCCAAGCCCTCATCAGCAGTCCCCTCACGGGCTCTGGTGGGGCTTTCTGACTCCAAGCCCGTGCCTTTGAAGGACATCTCCGTAGACAAGGACAAACGGATCCTGATAGGCAACCCTGAGGTCGAGCGCATCCTGGGCGGAGGAATTGTCCCTGGTTCCATGATTCTCCTGGGCGGAGAGCCGGGCATAGGCAAATCGACCCTTGCCCTGCAGGTTCCCCTCCGTAGCAAAGGCCTGCACACCCTCTACGTATCAGGAGAGGAATCCCCGCGGCAGATCAAGATCAGAGCCCTCCGGCTCCTCAGACAGGAGGAGGGCGACACTGAGGAAGGCTGCACCATCCTAGGAGAGACCCAGGTGGACAATATCATCCGCTACGCCCGTGAGCTCAGCCCCGACCTGCTGGTTGTGGACTCTATACAGACTATCTACTCGGAAAATATAGATTCGGCTGCCTCCTCCGTCACACAGGTCCGCGAGTGCGCCGCCGCCCTGCTCCGCCTGGCCAAGGAGAGCGGGATACCTGTCATCCTCATAGGCCACATAACCAAGGACGGAGCGATAGCCGGTCCCAAAGTCCTAGAGCATATAGTGGACGTAGTCCTGCAGTTCGAGGGCGACACCCGCCACTCGCACCGCATCCTGCGCAGTATCAAGAACCGATTCGGTTCCACCGCCGAGATAGCCATCTTCGAAATGACAGGCACAGGTCTGAGGGAAGTGGAGAATCCCTCGGAAATCCTGACACCCATGCATCAGGAAGCCCTCAGCGGAGTAGCCGTAGGCAGCATGGTGGACGGTTCCAGGCCATTTCTCATAGAGATCCAGGCCCTGGTCTCCACCGCCGCATACGGGATGCCGCAGCGGTCCGCTACAGGATATGACGTACGCAGGCTCAACATGCTGCTGGCAGTTCTGGAGAAGAGAGCCGGCTTCAAACTCTCGGCCAAGGATGTGTTCCTCAACGTGGCCGGAGGCATGCGCGTAGGCGACACGGCCTGTGACCTGGCTGTAGTGGTGGCGGTACTGTCCTCCACCTTCGACCTGGCCGTCAGTCCGGGCATATGCTTCGCAGCCGAAGTCGGACTGAGCGGGGAGATCCGTCCTGTAGGACGTATCGAGGCCCGCATCTCCGAAGCAGCCCGCCTGGGATACCGCGAGATCTACATTTCCTCCTACAATCTTTCCGAAGACCTGCGCCGCAGCATCCCCGCCACCGGTATCCGCGTGGTAGAGGTATCCGACATCGCGGCACTGTGCCGCAACCTCTTCAGGAACTCCCAATAATTAATTCCGGCAGACATGAGAAGACTTCTACTCTCCACCATCATCCTCACGGTCCTGACCACCGGCCTCCGGGCCCAGGACGGCAGCGGCAGGGACATCCCGGCCGAAATCTCCGCCTACGCCGGTCAGGTGCTGAAACAATGGAAGATTCCCGGGCTCTCGCTGGCCGTCATACACGGAGACACCACCGTGTTCTCCGGAGGCTTCGGAGTAAGGGAAAAGGGAAAGAACCCCGGCCAGGACGGAGAATGGACAGCCATCACCGACTCTACCCTCTTCCACATAGGCTCGATGACCAAGGCCTTCACCGCCACGGTCATAGCCTCGCTGGTAGACGAAGGCCTGCTGCGCTGGGACGACACCGTCAAGCACATACTGCCCGACTTCGAATGGTACGACGACAGCGTCGAGTCCGTCATGCAGGTGCGCGACCTCCTCACCCACACCACCGGACTGGTGGCCCAGGCCGGGACCTACATCCCCAATCTGGGTTACGGGAGGGATGATATCTACAGGATGTTCAGGTACATAGAGCCGGTCTACCCGTTCCGGGAGAAATTTGCGTACAACAACATCACCTTCATCATCGCCGCCCGCATCATAGAGACCGTCACCGGCCGCAGCTGGGAAGACAACATCCGTGAGAGGATTTTCATTCCGCTGGGCATGACCTCGTCAGTGCCGGGCAGCGAAGGTTACCTGGAGGCAGGGAAGAAAGCCTCCGTAGCCCATTATTTCGGATACTCGAGGGGAAAGAACGGCGGACGCGGCTCCATCTACGTCACCCCGCTTTACGGGGAGGAAAGGGCCCTGCACTGGGTGGACGTAATAGGACCGGCCGGCAGTATCAGCTCCACGGCTCAGGACATGGCCCGCTGGGTGCGGTTCCACCTGAACAACGGAGCAGTCATCCGCACAGTCAGACCTGAGGATGCCGGGGAAGGCAGCTCATTTCCCCTCGATTCTACGGCTCTGTCAGACTATTTTCCTGACATAAGTCCTGACATGACGGGCGGATTCCGCATTTATCCCTACCGGGACACCGTGCGGCTCATCTCCCGGGAGCAGATGGACTTCCTGCATACTGGAGTGGTCAAGGTGCGTCAGGACAGTTCCATGAGACGGGACTACGGTTACTGCTGGTACGTAGAGCAGAATGACAGGTACAAGGTAATCTACCACACCGGCACCACCTGGGGCTTCACCGGAGTATGCGGATTTGTGCCGGAGCTGGATCTGGGAGTGGCAGTATTGTGCAATTCAGAGGTATCCGAGTACGCGCGGCTTGGACTGATGCGCAGGATCATAGACCTGTACCTGCCCGGAGACACTCTCAGGGACTGGAGCTCCGAGGGGTTGGAACAGTGGTTTAAGGACAAAAGGGAACCGGGACGCCGGGCCGTGCCCTGCATCATAGAGCGCAGCAGCGTGACTCCTGACTTCGAAAAGTTGACTGGCCGCTACACGAAACCGGCCCCCTTCGGGGATGCGGAGGTAACCTTGAAAAACGGCAGGCTGTATCTGACCATCGGTCCGCTCGGATGGACACACAGGCTTGACCACCACCGTGGAAACGAATTCTGGCTCAGGTCTGACGGCCATACCTACCCCGTATTCTTCCACAACTACACCGGAGAGTCCGACGGGCCGGTGGATTTCGAGATAGACTTCAACTACAACGAGAATTTCGGCCCCTGGATCAAGACTCCTTGATCGGCATATCATCCACCCACACCTGACGCTCAATGGCCTGGTCCAGGGAGATCATCGTGTCGGTGCTGGAGATATAGGGAATATTCTGGATGGTGTGCACCAGAATCCGCATGAGGTGGTCGTGATCGGTACAGTAAATCTTGACCAGCAGGGCATGCTTGCCTGTGACGAAATGGCATTCCACCACCTCCGGGATTTTCTTGAGATTCTGGATCACTTCATTGTACTTGCCGGTCTCGGAAAGAGAGACTCCCACGAAGGCGCACACATTGAGACCCAGGGCCTGAGGCTTGACGAGAAGACGGGAACCGGTGATGATGCCCATATTCTCCATTTTCTTTACTCTCTGATGGATGGCCGCTCCAGACACTCCGCACTCGCGGGCTATCTCGAGAAAAGGCATCCTTGCATTTTTGACTAAGAAGGACAGTATCCGCTGATCTATCCTGTCGAGCTGATATTTTGTATTCATATTCATTACTTTCTGGATGTACCCTTCCGGGGTGACGGCTTCTTCTCACCCGCTGACTCTATGATGGTGCGGCATTGTTCCTCTGTAAGCGAGGCGGGATCGGTACCGCGCGGTATCTTGTAATTGGCCCCGCCATGCTTGATGTACGGGCCGAAACGGCCGTTGAGCACATATATGTCCGCCTCGGGGAAAGCCTTGATGTCCTTGTTCTTCTGCTGGGCCTCGTGCTCCTCGATGAGCTTCACGGCAGTATCCAGAGTGATGGTGTAGGGGTCCTGGCCGCGCTTAAGCGAGACGTATGCGGAGCCGTACTTGACATATGGTCCGTACTTGCCCTTGGAGCAGGTAATGGTCTGGCCGTTATACTCACCCAGAGTCCTGGGGAGAACGAAGAGCCTGAGGGCGTCCTCCAGGGAGACGGATTCGATCAGCTGCCCCTTCTCAAGTCCGGTGATGCGCTTTTCGGGATCATCGTCCTCACCTATCTGCACCACCGAGCCGTAACGGCCCATACGGGCTATCACCGTCTTGCCGGTGGCAGGGTCAGTTCCGAGAACTTTGCGGGATTTCATGGGGGCGCTCTCCTTCATGGTCTCCTCCACCCGCTCGTGGAAAGGCTTGTAGAAATCGGCCACAGTCTTGTTCCACACCAGCTTACCTGCAGCCACGCGGTCAAAGGCGGTCTCTACCTTGGCGGTGAAACCGTAGTCCATAATCGCGGGGAAGGTCTGCTCCAGAAAATCGGTCACCAGCACTCCTACATCCTCCGGGCAGAGACGGCCCTTCTCCGAGCCTGAAATCTCCTTCCTGGAGACGGAGGATATGCTGTCCCCCTTGAGAGTCAGGACAGTCACAGACCGTTCCTCTCCCTTACGGTCCTGGCGGATGATGTACCCCCTCTGATGGAGGGTGGAGATGGTCGGAGCATAGGTCGAGGGACGCCCGATGCCCAGTTCCTCCATTTTCCTGACCAGCGATGCCTCGGAATAACGGGGAGGATGCGCTGTATATTTTTCCGAAGCCGTGATGCTGTCCCTGAGCATGCCGTCTCCAACGGACAGGGGCGGGAGAATCTTCTCCTCATCCCCAGTCGGCGAGTCATCGTCAGTAGATTCTATATATACTTTAAGGAATCCGTCGAAAAGAACTGTGGAGCCGGTCACGTCAAAATGCTCCTGTATCCCGTCTCCGGCTATGGTGATGTCCGTTTTCTCCAGACGGGCATCAGCCATCTGCGATGCCACGGTCCTCTTCCATATCAGGCTGTAGAGCTTCTTCTCGGCGGCAGTTCCTGGTATGTCAGTGTTGGCGATATAGGTAGGACGGATGGCCTCGTGAGCCTCCTGAGCACCCTTCACACCTGTCTTGTACTGACGGGCCTTGTGGTACTCCGCTCCGAAATTCTCGGTAATCCATCCCTTGGCGGCGCCTATGGCGAGCTTCGAGAGAGTAGTCGAGTCGGTACGCATATAGGTGATGAATCCGGACTCATACAGATGCTGCGCTATGGACATCGTCTGGCTCACTGAGAAACCGCACTTGCGGGCAGCCTCCTGCTGAAGGGACGAGGTAGTGAATGGAGGGGCAGGACATCTGGACAATTCCTTCTTATCCACCGAGGCTACTGTAAAACGGCTGCCGCGGCATTTCTCCAGAAATGACTCAGCCTCCTCACGGGTATCGAAACGATGGTCCAGGACTCCGGAGACCTTGGCTTTCTTTCCGTTTTCAGGGATGAATACACCTTCTATCCGGAAATACGGCCGCGGCTGGAACCCGGCTATCTCTCTCTCCCTCTCCACCACCAGGCGGAGGGCCACCGACTGCACGCGGCCGGCCGAGAGCGAGGGCTTGATCTTCTTCCACAGTATCGGTGAGAGCTCGAATCCCACGATACGGTCCAGGACCCTGCGGGCCTGCTGAGCCATGACGAGATTCATGTCCACGTCACGGGGAGTCTCTATAGCATGCAGTATCGCGTCCTTTGTAATCTCGTGGAACACTATGCGGCGGGTTTTCTCCGGCTCCAGGCCCAGAGTCTCCCTCAGATGCCATGCAATCGCCTCTCCCTCACGATCCTCATCGGATGCAAGCCAGACCACAGAGGCCTTGTCAGATGCAGCTTTCAGCTCCGACACCACTTTCTTCTTTTCAGGAGACACCTCGTACTGCGGGATGAAGCCGTGCTCAATGTCTATACCCAGATTTTTCTTGGCCAGATCACGGATGTGACCATAGCTTGAACGCACTGTATAGTCCTTTCCCAATATTTTCTCGATGGTCTTCGCCTTTGCCGGCGACTCTACGATTACTAAATTCTCTACCATATCTCCGTTGAATGAAGTTGCAAAGTAAAGGATATTTTCTAACTTCGCATGAATTTATTTTGCAAAAATGAAAGAGAAAACGAAGAGAAAATTAATAATCGCTATCTGGTGCGTAGTGTTCATCCCCGTCGGAGCACTCCTGCTGTTCATCACAGGAGTGGGTCTGTTCGCGGAAATCCCGTCCTTCGAGGAACTGGAGAACCCGAAGACATACCTGGCCACTGAGCTCATCTCCGATGACGGCAAGCTGATAGGGACCTACCATATCGAGAACCGTACGCACGTAGGATACAACGAACTGTCTCCCTACATCGTATCCGCCGCCATAGCCACCGAGGACGTGCGTTTCTACAGACACTGCGGCATAGACTTCCGCAGTCTGGCCAGGGTCGGGGTCAAGACCATCCTCCTGGGCAATGCCCGCTCGGGCGGAGGAGGCAGCACCATCACCCAGCAGCTGGCGAAGACCCTGTTCCCAAGGGAGGAAGCTACGGGCAAATTCCCGGGCGAGGCAGCTTTCAAACTGGTTGTCAGTAAATTCAAGGAGTGGATAACTGCCGTCAAGCTGGAACGCAACTACACCAAGAACGAGATCATGGCCATGTACATGAATGCCATCTTCTTCGGCAGCAACTCCTACGGCATCAAGGCCGCGGCAAACACCTTCTTTAATAAGGAGCCCTATGAGCTCAACCTCCAGGAGAGCGCCGTGCTGGTCGGAGCCGTCAACAAACCCACCCGCTTCAACCCCGTGCTCAACTACGACCGCTCGATAGCCCGCCGCAACCACGTCATCAGCCAGATGAGCAAGTACGGTTTCATCTCCCAGGCCGACGCAGACTCCCTGATGGCCCTGCCCATAGTGCTGGACTACAACCAGCAGGACCACAATACCAGTCTGGCCCCGTATTTCCGCGACATGCTCCGCAAGTACATGAGCGCGTCAGAGCCTGACAGAAAGAACTACTATTTCGCCGAGGACTACAGCGCTGACCTGTACCTGTGGGAGAACGACCCCCTCTACGGCTGGCTCAACAAGAATTTCAAGCCCGACGGCAGCCGCTACAGCCTGGACAAGGACGGACTTACCATCTATACCACCATCAACTCCACCATGCAGCGCTATGCCGAGGAGGCCGTGACACAACATCTGAGCACGGACCTGCAGCCTGCCTTCTTCCAGGATCTGGCGGACAATCCCAACCCTCCTTTCGCAAAGGAAGTGCCCCTCGAGCTGACCGGGACCGTCATGGCACAGGCCCGCCGATGGAGCGACCGGTACCGGGAGATGCGTGCCGACGGTATCTCCGAGAAGGAGATTGACCGCGTCTTCCGCGAGGAGAAAACCGAGATGAGGATATTCTCATGGAAAAAGCCCGGATACATCGATACTGTCATGACGCCGGACGACTCCATCCGCTACTACAAGTCCATCCTGAGAGCCTCGCTGATAGCCATGGAGCCCTCTACAGGCCACATCAGGGCCTACATCGGAGGTCCTGACTACCGCTACTTCAAGTATGACAACGCCAGACAGGGCAAGCGCCAGGTAGGTTCGACCATCAAGCCGTTCCTCTACACCCTGGCCATGCAGGAGGGATACTACCCCTGTGACAAGGTGCTTAACGTACCCCAGACCTTCGTTCTTGCCGACACCACATGGACTCCGGAAAGCGAGGACCGCATAGAGTTCATAGGCAAGGAAGTGACGCTCAAATGGGGCCTCACCCGAAGCAGCAACAACATCTCCGCCTACCTGATGCGCCAGTTCGGTCCGACAGCTATGGTAGAGATGTGCCGCAAGCTGGGCATCACCTCATATCTTGCCCCCTACCCCTCGTTGTGCCTGGGACCGGCCGACATCACCCTGATGGAGATGGTTGGTGCCTACAACACCTATCCGAGCCGCGGCGTACACATCGACCCGCTTTTCGTCACCCGCATCGAGGACAGCGAGGGCAACGTACTGGGTACCTTCAGTCCCCGCAAGAGGGAGGCCATAAGTGAGGCCACCGCCTATCTGATGGTCAATCTCATGGAAGGAGTCGTCAACGAGGGCTCAGGTGCCCGACTGCGCTGGCGCTACGGCCTTGAAGGCCCCATAGCCGGCAAGACCGGTACCACCAACGACAAATCCGACGGATGGTTCATAGGCTACACCCCCAGTCTTACCGCAGGTGTCTGGGTAGGAGCCGAGGACCGTCAGGTACACTTCGAAAGTATGTCCCTCGGACAGGGGGCCAACACCGCCCTGCCCATCTGGGGACTGTTCATGCAGAAGGTCCTTTCCGACGGCACTCTGGGAGTGAGGCCGGAGGACCGCTTCATAGCTCCTCCTGGAGTGCATTTCAATACCGACTGCGACGGAAGTGACGACGACACGGTAGAGGATACGCACCAGGATGAGAATTCATTCTTCAATATGTAGTCAACCCTAATCCTCAATTACACTATGAGACCTGTCAATGATCAGATTCTGGCTGTAGTATACGGAGGCTACTCCTCTGAATTCGAAATCTCCGTCAAGAGCGGCAGGAGCGTGGCCGGATGGCTGCGCAACGCCGGACGCAATGTCTATGAGGTAATCATTTCCCGCAAGGGCTGGTGGGCTCTGGATCCATCCGCCGACGGGCAGGAACAGAGATGGCCGATAGACCGCAACGACTTCTCCTTCACTCCGGAAGGCAGGGAGAAGATTACATTCGACAAAGTATTTATCACCATCCACGGGGACCCGGGAGAGAACGGCCGCCTGCAGGCGTATTTTGAGATGCTGGGCATCACTTTCTCCGGATGCTCTTCCCTGTGCGCTGCCATAGCATTCGACAAGTACGCATGCAAATCCTACCTCAGGGACAGCCGGGCCCACCTGGGCAATGACATCCTGCTGCACCGGGGAGACCTGTACAATCCCGAGGAAATCAAGAACAGGACAGGGCTGCCTGCCTTCGTCAAGCCCTGTGGAGGAGGTTCCAGTTTCGGTGTCACCAAGATTCACAGTCTTGATGAGCTGGACGCAGCGCTCAACAGCGCCTTCGCCGAAAGCGACACCGCCATTGTCGAGCAGTGCCTTTACGGCAGGGAGATAGACTGCGCGGTATTCGATGACGAATACGGGCCGCATGCCCTTCCCCTGATTGAGATCATACCCCGTCGGGAATTCTTCGACTATGAGGCCAAGTACAACGGCGCCAGCAGTGAGCTGTGTCCGGCCCCGCTGCCGGAAGAGGACAGGGTCAGAATCCAGAATGAGGCAGTCATGATATATCACCGCCTGGGCTGCTCCGGGCTGGTGAGAATGGACTTCATCTACGGTCCGGACAACAAGCCCTATTTCCTGGAAGTCAATCCTAATCCCGGAATGACCGAGGCCAGCCTGGTACCCCAGATGGTCAAGGCTGCCGGTATGAGCATGGAGACATTCCTGACCGGACTGATAGACAGAGCTGGGGAGAAATAGCCCATGACCAGAAAAGAATTCGTAACCAAAGCCACCGAGAATCTCGCAGGACAATATTCCCCGGGAGAGGCGAAAGCCATATCAATACGCATACTCTCACATTTTCTGGGGCTGTCAGAATACGAATATTCCGTAGAGCCCAACGTAATAATCCCCAAACCGGATCTGGTCCGGATACAGGGAGCGCTGGACGAGCTCGCCGCCGACCGTCCGGTCCAGTACGTGATAGGCGAGGAGACTTTCGAGGGTCATACCTTCCGCGTCAATGAGTCAGTTCTCATTCCACGTCCCGAGACCGCCCAGCTCTGCCGTCTCGTCATCTCCGCCCTGCGTGCCTCCGGGGAAGTGCACCAGCCCCGCATACTGGATGCCGGGACTGGCTCGGGATGCATAGCATGGACCTTGGCTGCCGCGTTCCCGAAAGCGGAGGTGTTTGCCCTGGATGCTGACGAAGCCGCACTGGAAGTGGCCCGCAGCCAGAAAATATACCTGGATCAGGCCGGAAGACAGCCTGTACCGGAACCTCCGGTATTTTTCCGTGCAGACATACTCGAAGGGCCTCCAGAAGAGGGAAAAGACACGGACATCCCCAATATCGAGGACCTGGACATCCTGATATCCAACCCCCCTTACGTATGTGAGTCCGAGAAGGACTTCATGGCACCCAACGTGCTGGATTACGAGCCGGACGAAGCCCTTTTCGTCCCGGACAACGACCCCCTGCGGTTCTACAGGGCGCTGGCCGGATGGGCGGAGGCCCTGGTCAGGACTGGAGGCCAGTGCTACTTCGAGATCAACGAGGCCTTCGGTCCCCAGGTCAGGGAACTCTTCGAAAGCCGCGGATTCAGCGACGTGGAGATAGTTCAGGACTTTCACGGCAAAGACAGATTTGTTACTTTTACAAAATGGTTTTAATTTTGTGGGGATGAGAAAGCTCCGCATCATATCGGCTGCAGCCCTGCTGCTCATGTGCATGTCCCTCCGTCCAGTTTCCGCCCAGCAGAAGGACACGGTCAATGTCATGCTCCAATGGCTGCCGCAGTGCCAGTTCGCCGGCATGATCATGGCCTTCTGCAACGGTTTCTATGAAGAAGCCGGACTCGAAGTGGAGATTTTCTACGGCTCGGAATCCTATACCAGTACCGACGCCCTCAAGGACGGGCACGCGGACATCATCACGACCATGCTCGTAGATGCTCTGATTGCCCGTGACATGGGTACGCCCCTGGTCAACATACTCCAGACCTCGGAGACCAGCTCCACCATGATCATCTCCCGCACTCCCATAGCAAGCGCCCAGGACCTCAACGGGATGCGGATCGGACGGTGGACCAGCGGATTCTTCGACACCGCCCTGTGCTACGCCTACTACAACTCCCTGGATGTGGAGTGGATTCCCATCCTCTCCAACATCTATCCCTTCGCCGCAGGAGCGCTGGACGCCATGGTGGCTACCGAATACAATGAATACTACCAGATCCTGATGGCAGGCATCGATGTCGGAGAGGACAACATCATCTACCTCCGCGACGAGGGCTTCGACATACCAGAGGACGGAGTCTACACCACTGAGGAATACTACAACTCCCACAGGGACATCGTGGAACGCTTCGTCGAGGCCACACGCCGCGGATGGGAGTGGGTCCGCAAGCCGGAGAATTTCTCCGAGACCATAAACACCGTGACGGACATAATGCGGCAGGCCAACATCCCTTCCAGCAAAACCAACCAGGCACACATGCTGCGGACTGTCCTGAAACTCCAGCAGGACGATAAGAGCAAGGAGATTCCGTTCCATCTGGACAAGTCCCGTTTCGACTCCACGGTAAGGATGCTTCTGGAAAGCAACCTCATTCTGTCACCTGTCAAATATTCCGATTTTGTAAGGCCATGAGAGTATTCCGCAGATTCTCCACACGCATCAGCCTGTATGTCATCCTGCTGACGGCAATCCTGTTCCTGACTGCCTCGGTAACGGTGTACAAAATCAGCTATGACCTCGTACGCAAAGAGGCAGTAACCAATGCCTTCAGCCAGCTCCGGGCCCTCAACATGGAGATGGAGAACGTACTCAGCCCCATCGCCTCTGTCATAAACAACATTGCCTCCAGAGCCGAAATCATGGCCATCGGGAACAGGGACACCTCCGATTTCCTCAGACTCTCAGAGGATATTCTGAGAAACACTCCGCAACTCAAGGACATAGCCATAGCACTGGAGCCATACTACTACCGCAACCAGAAACAGTTCACCGCCTACTCCATCAACGAAAACGGCAGTATAAGGTCGATGATGATCACCGACCCCCTCTACACATACCAATACTACGACTGGTACGTCATTCCCAAATGCACAGACAGCACCTACTGGACTGACCCTTACATAGACAGGGTCTGGGAGAAACTGTCGCTGTGCTCCTACACCGCCCCCCTGCATGACGGGGACGGACGGTTCATAGGAGTCATCTGCGCCAGCATCGAGACTCAGTGGCTTACAAGCAAGATCGACAGTATCCGGCTCTATGATCACTCCTATAACTTCATCATCGGAAAGTCCGCCGGATACATCGTACATCCCGACAAAGACTTGATAATCAACGAGACTATTTTCTCTTATGCTCTCCTGACAGAAAATACGGCCCTCGCCGAAACCGGCAGGAGGATGATTGCGGGCGAGACCGGAATGAGCGAGCTGAGCATCAACGGCACCCCAAGCATCATCTTCTTCACCTCCGTACCTTCCAACAACTGGAGCATCGCCACCATCTGTCCCAGGAGCGACATCTTCGCAGGAGCCTACCGGATAGTCATCATCATGCTCCTCATCGCCCTGCTCTCGATTATCATCCTGGCCGTCATCGTCAGCCTGACGGTCCGCAAGGCCACTGCTCCACTGACCGTCCTGGCAGCCTCCGCCGACAAGATAGCGGAGGGAGACTTCAACTCCGCAATGCCGGACTTCCACGGCAATGACGAGGTGGGACGCCTGTGCCGCTCATTCTCTTCCATGCAGCAGTCCCTCTCATCCTACATGGACAGACTGCAGCGCACCACGGCAGCCAAGCAGAGGATAGAAAGCGAGATATCCATCGCCCGCGAGATTCAGATGGGCATGGTTCCCAAGACATTTCCCCCATTCCCTGAAAGAGACGACATCGACATATACGCCATACTGAATCCGGCCAAGGAAATAGGAGGCGACCTCTACGACTTCTTCATCAAGGACAACACCCTCTTCTTCGCCATAGGCGATGTCTCCGGCAAAGGCGTGCCGGCATCCCTGCTGATGGCCGTGACACGAAGCCATTTCCGGTCCGTAGCCTCCACGCTCAAAGATCCGGCGGCAATCATCGCTTCGATGAACAAGGCCCTGTCCGAGACCAACGACTCCAACATGTTCGTCACCTTCTTCACCGGCATGATGGACCTCGGCACCGGAGTTGTAAAATACTCCAACGCCGGACACAACCCTCCTATGATCCTGAGTCCTTCCGGACAGGTAACAAGGTTGAATCCGGACCCCAACCTGCCTATCGGTTTCTTCCCCGATTTCAAATATACGGTCGGCACCTTCTCACTGGAAGCCGGATCGACTCTCATCCTCTACACTGACGGACTGACCGAGGCCGAAAATGCGGAACATGAACTGTACGGCGAGAGCAGGCTCATGGCCTCAGCCGCCGCACAGAAAGACAAAGACGCAGCATCCACCGTCGCCGGACTCTACTCCGATGCAGAGCTCCATGTCAACGGAGCCGACCAGAGCGACGACCTGACCATACTTGTAATCAAATACATCGGCAACAACAGCATGAACAGCAGGGATACCAGAATCCTGAGCCTGGACAACCAGGTCTCTGAACTGAAAAAACTGAACGCCTTCGTAGAACAGACCTGCGGAGATGCGGGTGTTGACCGGGAACTCACCATGAACATCAATCTGGCACTTGAAGAAGCTGTATCCAATGTAATCTTCTACGCATTCCCTAAGGGTGAGACCGGACACCGCATCACCGTCAAGTTCACCATCCGCGGCAACGAGATGACATACACCGTCTTCGACCGCGGCATACCCTTCAACCCTCTTGCAAGAGCCGATGCCGACACCACCCTGTGCGCCGAGGACCGCAGGATCGGAGGTCTCGGCATCTTCCTTGTAAAGCGGATAATGGACCGGGTGGAATACGAGCGGAAAGGAGCGGAGAATATCCTGAAATTAACAAAATTAATATAAACAAACAACGATATGGACCTGAACATCAGTATTGAAAACGGGAAGACGCAGGCCAGGGTGACCGGTCGGCTGGACACCATCAACTCGGACGAATTCGAGAAAAAAATGGCACCTCTGCTGGAGGGAGGCAATCCTGACATTGAGCTCGACTGTTCGGAACTGGAATACATCAGCAGCTCCGGCCTCAGGCTGTTCCTCACACTTCAGAAAAGTGTCAACGCCAGGGGTGGAAAACTGGTCATCAAGAACATGAACAATCAGATTAAGGAGATATTCAACATGACCGGATTCTCCAGAATCATGACAATCATCTGAGACATCCCGAATCAATCAGTGCCGCAGCAAGGGCCATGTCGTCCGGTGCGGTCAGTTTTATGTTGAAGCGGCTTCCCTGGCAGAAATGCAGGGGAACGCCGTTTTTTTCTACCACCGAGGCGTCATCAGTGAACTCCCGCGAATACGGCTGTCCATAGGCCCGTTTCAGCACCTCGGTATGAAAGACCTGCGGAGTCTGTACCAGACGATAGATACTCCGGTCCACAATCCTGGAGACACCCCACTCCGTTCCGTCCTGAGCTGACCCGGCTGAGAATGTCCGCATGGAATCAGCTACCGGAATGACAGGAACGACTGCCGGATACTCCTCCGCCTCATCGTAAAGTGCGGCAATATCCCCGAGTCTCAGCAAGGGACGCACTCCATCGTGCACGGCCACCGATGCTCCCTCCGGAAGATATTTCATGGCCTTCCTCACGGAATGGAAGCGAGTAAAGCCGCCAGTCACGAGCACATGCGGAAAAACAAAATTGTTTTTATAACAGTACTCCAGCCACATATCTTTTATAGACTCATTGATTGAGATGATAATCCTCACTTCGAAGGGCTGACTTAGGAAAAGTTCCACCGTCCAGCGCAGAACTGGCTTGCCGCAGAGGTCCAGCATCTGTTTAGGCAGCTCAGAGCCCATTCTGGAGCCGGTTCCGCCGGCCGGGATGATGACATATCTTTCGCGCATGGGGATATATTGAAATAATTTTCCCAAATGTACTACTTATATGGCATTAATTACTATTTTTGTGACTTGATAAAGCAAAAAACGAATATAACAAATCAGTTATCCACCCTATATGAACAGCGACAGAACGATTCGTAGAGCACTTATCTCCGTGTACGATAAGAATCTCATCCTAGACATTGCAAATGAGCTGGTTAGCCTGGGTGTGGAGATACTCTCCACGGGGGGCACGCAGCACTATCTCACAGACCATAACATTCCTGTTACAGCGGTCGAGGACGTGACAGGATATCCCTCCATCTTCGGAGGACGTGTGAAGACCCTCCATCCGAAGGTAATGGGAGGCATCCTTTTCCGCAGGGAGGAGGCCGGCGACCTCGAGGAGAGGGAAAAATATGAGATTCCCGGTATCGACCTGGTCATCGTGGACCTCTACCCCTTCGAGGAGTACGTCGCCAAGGGTGCCACTGAGGAGGAAATCATCGAGAAGATCGACATAGGAGGCATCACCCTCATCCGCGCCGCCGCGAAGAACTTCCGCGACGTGATCATTGTTCCGGGAAAGGACTCATACGCTGACCTCCTGGAGCTGCTGCGCACGAAGAAGGGAGTTTCCTCCATAGAGGACCGCCGCCGCTTCGCCGCCAAGGCCTTCCTCAAGAGCTCCGGCTATGACACCCACATCTTCCAGTATTTCAACCGCAAGGAAGGGATACCGGCATTCACTGCCAGCGAGACCCGCCCCACCCACCTGCGCTACGGCGAGAATCCCCACCAGAAGGCCATGTTCTACGGTTCGGAGGACGCACTGCCCGAGCAGCTGCACGGCAAGGAAATCTCCTACAACAACATGCTGGACATCGAGGCCGCACTCGAACTGATTTCCGACTTCGACCGTACCGCCGTAGCCGTGATAAAGCACAACAACGCCTGCGGATGTGCAGAGGGAGCGACCGTCCTGGAAGCCTGGAACGCAGCCCTGGAGGCGGACCCCGTATCGGCATTCGGAGGAATCATCGTTTCCAACAGGCCGATAGACAAGGCGACCGCCGAGGAGATGCACAAGATATTCTTCGAGGTCGTCATTGCTCCGGACTATTCACCTGAAGCATTGGAGATACTCGAGGGCAAGAAGAACCGCATCATCCTGCGCAGCGCCTCGGCCCGTCCCTCGGCAGTGAAGTTCCGCTCGATGCTCGGCGGCGTGCTCGTTCAGGACAGGGATACCTTCAAGGAGTCTCCCGCCGACCTGAAGACCGTCACCAAAGCAGCCCCTACCCGGGAACAGATAGACGATATGCTCTTCGCCAACATCATAGTGAAGCACTCCAAGTCCAATGCCATCGTTCTGGCCAAGGATCACCGCCTTATAGCCAGCGGCATAGGCCAGACATCCAGGGTTGACGCCCTCAAGCAGGCCATCGGGAAAGCCCGCAGTTTCGGATTTTCCCTCGAAGGTGCAGTCATGGCCTCCGACGCGTTCTTCCCCTTTGCGGACTGCGTGGAAATAGCCGACAAGGCAGGAATCAAGGCCGTCATCCATCCGGGCGGCTCCATCCGCGACAACGAGAGCGTGGAGTACTGCGACGCCCACGGCATGGCCATGGTAATGACAGGACACAGACATTTCAAGCACTAGAATCTATAACCGATATAAATTTTCAGGAATATGGGATTTTCATTCCTCACACAGGAGCTGGCAATGGACCTCGGCACCGCCAACACCGTCATCCTTCAGGACGACAAGATAGTGGTGGACGAACCGTCCGTGATAGCATTTGACCAGACCACAGGCAAGGCAATAGCAGTAGGCCAGAAGGCCAAGCTGATGTACGAGAAGACCAACCCCAACATCAAGACCGTACGTCCTCTCCGCGATGGAGTCATAGCCGACTTCAACGCTGCAGAACAGATGATAAGGGGATTCGTAAAGATGATCAACTACCGCCGCACGTTCTTCACTCCCAACCTCAAGATGGTGATCTGCATCCCCAAGGGAAGCACTGAGGTGGAGATCAGGGCCGTGCGCGATTCGGCCGAGCATGCCGGAGCCAGGGACATATACATGATCTTCGAGCCTATGGCGGCTGCGATGGGTATCGGTCTGGATGTCAATGCGCCCGTAGGCAACATGGTGGTGGACATAGGAGGAGGTACCTCAGAGATCGCCGTCATCTCTCTTGGCGGCATCGTTACCAGCCAGTCCATCAGGGTGGCCGGAGACGTGTTCACATCCGACATACAGCAGTACATGCGCCAACAGCACAACATCAAAGTAGGTGAGATTACTTCCGAGGAGATAAAGGTCCGCATAGGCGCAGCCATTCCCGACCTGGAGGAAACCCCCGAGCCCTTCATCGTCCGTGGTCCCAACCTGATGACCGCCCACCCCGTTGAGATAGCCGTCACCAGCCAGGAAGTGGCCCACTGCCTGGACAAATCCGTGGCCAAAATCGAGGCGGCAGTACTGCAGGTGCTGGAACAGACTCCCCCCGAGCTGTATCAGGACATCGTGCAGAAAGGTATCTTCCTCACCGGAGGCGGAGCCCTGCTCAGAGGCCTGGACAAGAGGCTCTACGACAAGATAAACATACCCTTCCACATAGGCGAGGACCCTCTGAGAGCAGTGGCACGCGGAACCAGCATTGCCCTGCGCAATCCCTCACAGTATCCTTTCCTGATGCGGTAGAACAGTCTTCACCGAGAGCTGATGAAAGACCGGAACAAGTACATACTGCACCTGATCAACTTTCTCGTCTTCATCCTCCTGGAGACTGCTGCTGTCTGGCTTATATCCCGGAACAGTGTTATCCAGCGTTCGGACATACTCAGGTCCGTCTCCGCTGTAACCAACACTTTCTCTTCCGGAGCCGGAAACGTAGGCCGGTACTTCAGTCTCGGCAAGATCAACAGGAGGCTCTCCGAGGAAAACGTAGCCCTGCGCCGCGAGAACGACAGACTTCAGGCCGCCCTGAGCGACCTGGCCGTACCGGACTCGCTCCTTACTGAAAGCCCGCTCTTCGACTATATCCCGGCACTGGTAGTGTCCAACAGCACTGACCGTCTTCACAACATCCTCATCATCAACAAGGGGAAGCGTGACGGTATCGCCGAGGACATGGGCGTGGTAACCGACAGGGGAATCGTAGGATACATCCTCAGCGCAGGAGAGAAATACTCGAAAGTTTCCTCCATACTTGACATCGACAATATGGCCAGCGGAACCCTCACCGGCAGCAATACCTTCGGAGTAATTCAGTGGGACGGCAAGACTGCAAGAAGGACTGTCATGCACGATATTCCAGTGCACACCGTATTCAGCGAGGGAGACACCGTAGTGTCCAGCGGCTACTCCCTCATCTATCCTCCCGGAATTCCGATAGGGACAGTCGCGGGACACCGGCTGAGGGACGGAGTGAACTACGACCTTACCATTGACCTCTTCGAGGAATTTCCCAGGCTGAGGCACGTGTACGTAGTCTCACGTAAGGACATCAATGAACTTAATGCCCTGACAGACAGCGACGGGGAAGAAGGAGGCGAATCATGAGCGCAGCACGCTGGACCATACTTGCCCTGCTGCTGGTCCTGGCGCAGGGCGCACTGGACAACTACATCAACCTCACAGTGTACCTGGACATAGTCCTGTGCCTGTTTCTGGTACTCATCCTGCCTCCAGGATGGGGAGCCGTTCCTTCCATGATGACAGGCTTCATGCTGGGTCTGGCCGTGGATATTCTGGGCAACGGAATCACAGGCATGTCCGCAGCTGCCCTGACCGCCGCAGGACTCTTCCGCAGAAGCATTTACTGCCTGACCGCGCCCAGGGAGCAGGAGAAACGGCAGTCGATAGAGAGCATGGGACTGAGAAACTTCGTCCTGTACTCCATGCCCATAACACTCATCTGCCTGACCGTGTACATCCTTCTGGACAGTTCGGGATTCCGGCCCGTCGGCCTTTGCCTGGCCAGACTTGGCATTTCCTTCGCCGTCAACACGCTGCTGATGGCCCTTCTCTATATTGTAAGCGCAGACCATCACAACCGCAGGAGGTAAGTGGACATGAACGACGGCAAGCACAGATTCCAATACCTCATAGCCGGACTTGCAGTAGCATTCCTGCTCCTGACCGCACAGCTCTTCCGCCTGCAGCTGCTGGACAACAGTTTCAAGATCAGCGCGGAGAACAACGCCCTCCTTTACCAGACCCGTCACCCTGCCAGAGGGCTCATCCTGGACCGCAACGGGAAGGTACTGGTAGGCAACAAGAACACCTATGACATCATGGTGACCCCGCGCTTCGTACGGCCTTTCGACACACTGGAACTGTGCCGCATACTGGAACTGGACCCGCAGTACGTCAGGGACAAATTTCATGAATACAGGATGTACCGGAGCAGAATAGGAAACAGGACAGTGACATTCTTAAGCCAGGTATCCCAGGAACAGTACAGCCGCTTCATAGAAGCAGCCCACAAATTTCCGGAATTCCGGGGCGTACCCCGCACTACCCGCATGTATCCCTACAATGCCGGCGGCAACCTCCTCGGCTACGTCACCGAGGTGGACCGCGACTTTCTGGAGAAACACCCCGACTACTCCTCAGGTGACTATACCGGACGGACCGGACTGGAGGAGACCTGCGAGCCGATGCTCAGGGGCGAGAAGGGCTACAGCATATACCTCCGCGACGCCAGCAACAGGATACAGTCCTCGTACCGCAACGGAGAATTCGACAAGCCTGCTGTCCCGGGAAAGGACGTAGTCTCGACCATCGACGCCGAACTGCAGAATTACGGGGAAGAGCTGATGCGCAACAAGGTGGGCTCCGTCATCGCCATCGAACCGTCCACCGGCGAGATTCTGTCCATGATATCGTCACCGGGAATAGACGTATCGGTACTGGGAGAGATCAACAAGTACTACAAGGAAATAGCCGCCGACCCGTTCACCCCGATGTTCAACAGGGCCGTGATGTCACCCCAGCCTCCCGGGTCAGTGTTCAAGCTGGTCAACGGCCTGATAGGGCTGCAGGAAGGTGTGGTGAGTACAGACACGGAGTTTCCCTGCCGGGACGGTTTCCATGCCAGGGGCATCAGCGTGGGCTGCCACAGTCACAAGTCCCCGGTTGACTTCACCGAGGCCATCATGGTCTCGTGCAACTCTTACTTCTGCTACCTCTTCAAGGATATTCTGGAGAACCCCGTCTACGGCTCGGAGGCGGCGGCAATGGACCGCTGGGCAGAGTATGTCAGGAGCTTCGGATTCGGCACCAGGCTGGGCTCCGACTTTCCTTCCGAAATCGCAGGCTTCGTTCCGACCTCATCCACATACGACAGAGTCTACGGCAAGGGAGGATGGAAGGCCCTCTCGGTCATTTCCCTGTCAATAGGTCAGGGAGAACTCGGATGCACTCCCCTGCATCTGGCCAACCTGGCCGCCACCATAGCCAACCGCGGCTGGTACCGCATCCCTCACATTGTACGCGGACACGGCAGCGACACCCTGGACAACCGGTTCTCGGAGAAACACTACACCCTCGTGGACACATCCCACTTCGAGAAAGTCATCGAAGGAATGTACATGGCCGTAAACGCACCTGCAGGATATGGCGCCACAGCACGTGTAGCCGCTGTCAATGGTCTGGACATCTGCGGCAAGACCGGTACGGCGGAGAATCCTCACGGAGACGAGCATGCCGTCTTCGTCTGCTTCGCACCCAGGGAGAACCCCAGGATAGCCATTGCCGTATACATAGAGAATGCCGGATTCGGAGCCACCTGGGCAGCGCCCGTGGCATCTCTGATGGTGGAAAAATACCTCAACGGAGAGATTGCCTCCAACCGCCGCTGGCTGGAACAGCGCATGCTGGACGCCAACCTCCTGAACAAAGTTCCCGCCAGCCCCGATTATGTACCGCCTAAAAAAGATGACTGATGAGCCCCGCAGGAATATCATATAAGAAACTGGACTGGATTCTGATCGGCTGCTACGTCCTGCTGGCCGTATTCGGCTGGCTGAACATCTACGCCTCGACATGGAGCGAGGAGGCCGAGGGGATATTCTCCCTTGCCTCGCGCAGCGGCAATCAGCTGATGTGGATAGGTGTGGCAGCGCTGATTGCCGTCATTGTCCTATTCCTCAACACCCGGTTCTACCGGACGGCGTCATGGCCCCTGTACATCCTGTCAACCATACTCCTGGCGGCCGTACTGGTACTGGGCCACGAGGTCAACGGCTCCAAGTCCTGGCTGAGCCTGCCGGGAGGAATTGCCATACAGCCCTCAGAATTCTCCAAGATAGCCACCGCCCTCTGCCTTTCCCGGGTCATGGGCTCATACGGCTTCAACCTTACCAGGGCCGCCGACTTCCTGAAGGTGGCCGCCATCATCATTGTCCCGGTGGGACTGATAGCCCTCGAACCGGACATAGGGACGATACTGGTGTACTGTTCACTGGCCTTCATGCTTTACAGGGAGGGACTGCCCGGAAGGATACTGGGATTTACCGGATACGCCGTCCTGCTGTTCCTGGTGACACTCAAATTCTCCCCCTTCGTCTCCATACTCCTGACTGTCGGCTCCATAGGAATCATCCGGACCCTGACCTCACGTTCCCCGGTGAGGGTCTTCCTCATATATGCGGCCTTCATCACGGCGGCGGCCTTCATTCCCAGGCTGCTGTCGGTCGAGGCAGTCTCACGCGTCACCGGCATGGCGGAGGAGTACTGGCTGCTGATTGTCATTGCTCCCTTCCTCATCTGGTTCATTGTCCACAATATCCGCAATAAGATGAAGGGCTGGGGCATCTACGTCCTGTCCTTCGCTCTGTCCCTGGTGCTGATCTTCTCGGTGGACTTCATATTCCACAATGTACTCCAGCCGCATCACCGCGACAGGATAGAGAATCTGCTGGGCATCTCCGAGGACCTGATGGGCGCAGGGTACAATGTCCACCAGTCCAAGATAGCCATAGGCTCCGGCGGACTGACCGGCAAGGGATTCCTCGAAGGCACCCAGACCAAGTTCAACTTCGTTCCCGAGCAGAGCACCGACTTTATTTTCTGCACGATAGGCGAGGAATGGGGATTTGTCGGATGTGTACTGGTACTGGGGCTCTATCTGACGATAATCATGCGGATTCTCAATTCTGCTGAAAGGCAGAAAGAAAGAGGACCGAGGGTCTACAGCTACTGTGTAGCCTCGATTATATTCATGCATGTCTTCGTCAATGTGGGCATGACCATAGGCATCATGCCGGTGGTGGGTATTCCTCTGCCGCTGATCAGCTACGGAGGCTCGTCATTCCTGACTTTCACGATTCTGCTTTTCATCCATCTGAGATTTGACCTTGAAAGATAGAAACAGATGCGTACAAGTTGAAAAAATTACTAAATTTGAGGCTTGTTTGAAAATCCTTTAAAATTCATAAAAAACACTGACTATGCCACTCAATTTTGTAGACAGACACAACGGTCCGAGACAGTCGCAGATCAAGCATATGCTGGATGTTATCGGCGTGGGCTCAGTAGACGAGCTCATCAAGCAGACTATTCCTTCCGATATCCTGCTCAGCGAGCCTCTCAAGCTGGATGAGCACGTATCCGAGCATGCCTATCTGGCACGTCTCAAGGAGGTTGCCTCGAAGAATAAACATTTCCGCTCGATGATCGGCCTTGGCTTCTACGGAACCGCCTCGCTGCCCGTAATCTCCCGCAACATCTTCGAAAACCCCTCGTGGTACACCTCCTACACTCCCTATCAGGCCGAGATCTCCCAGGGACGCCTGGAGGCCCTTATCAACTTCCAGACCATGATTTCCTCCCTGACCGGCTTCCCCATGTCGAACTGCTCCATGCTGGACGACGCCACCGCGGCAGGTGAGGCCATGAGGATGATCCATGAGCTCCGTCCCCGCGACGCCGTAAAGGCCGGAAAGAACACATTCTTCGTGGACAAAAACGTATTCCCCCAGGTGCTTTCAGTCGTTGAGACAAGAGCCAAAGGTCTGGGCATCAAGGTAGTTGTCGGCGACTACAAGGAAGTGCTCTCAGCCGGATTCGATCCTGAGTGCTACGGAGCCCTGCTCCAGTATCCCGCCGCAGACGGAGAGGTGCGCGACTACACCGAGTTCTGCGAGGCCGCACACAAGGCCGGAATGCTCGTGGCCGCACACTGCGACCTCCTCGCCCTTGCAGTCATGAAGGAGCCCGCAGCATGGGGAGCCGACGTAGCTGTCGGTACAGCCCAGAGATTCGGACTCGGCATGGGTTATGGCGGACCTACAGCAGGCTGGATGGCCACCCGCGACCAGTATAAGAGAAATATTCCCGGCCGTATCATCGGTGTGTCCATCGACCGTCTCGGCAAACCTGCCTTCCGCCTTGCCCTCCAGACCCGCGAGCAGCACATCAAGAGAGAGAAGGCCACTTCGAACATCTGCACCGCCACAGCCCTGATGGCAGTGATGTCCGGCATGTACGCCGCATACCATGGACCCGAAGGCATCCGCGAGATCGCGATGAACGCCTTCAACTATGCCCACGCGATGGCCGATATCCTGCGCAAAGGCGGATACACCCTTGCCAATGAGAACTTCTTCGACACCATCCGCGTGCTTGACGTCAACGCGGGCGAGATCCGCGAGAAGGCCGAGGCAGCAGGCATCAACTTCTACTATCCCGATGACCAGACCGTCCAGATATCCTTCGACGAGCTCTCCGACTGCGCCGAGGCCGTAAAGATAGCCGGCATATTCGGTGTAGCAGCCGAGTGCGCCCGCGGAACGGAATACCCCGTGCCCATGAAGAGGGAGAGCGCCATCCTCACCGAGAGCGTCTTCAACCGCTATCACTCCGAGACAGAGATGATGCGCTACATCAAGAAGCTCGAGCGCAAGGACATCTCCCTGACCCACTCCATGATACCTCTGGGCTCCTGCACCATGAAGCTCAACGCCGCAGTCGAGATGCTGCCCCTGAGCTGGAGCGAGCTCACCGACGTGCATCCCTTCGCACCCACATGGCAGACAGAGGGCTACAACCAGATTCTCTCGGAGCTCGAGCATGACCTCTGCGTCATCACTGGCTTCGACCGCTGCTCCCTCCAGCCCAACTCCGGTGCCGCAGGAGAGTACGCCGGCCTGATGACCATCCGCCGCTACCTCGAGGCCCAGGGCCAGGGCGCGCGCAACACCGTCATCATCCCCACGTCAGCTCACGGAACCAACCCCGCCAGCGCCGCCATGGCAGGATTCAACATCGTCCTGGTAGGCTGCGACGAGCACGGCAACATCAACGTGGACGAGCTGCGCCAGAAGGCCGAGGCCAACAAGGACAGCCTCGCCGGCATCATGATCACCTATCCTTCGACTCACGGAGTATTCGAGGTCAAGATCCGCGAGATCTGCAACATCATACATGAGAACGGAGGCCAGGTCTACATGGACGGAGCCAACATGAACGGTCAGGTCGGCATCACCAACCCCGGCTTTATCGGCGCCGATGTATGCCACCTCAACCTGCACAAGACATTCGCAATGCCTCACGGCGGCGGCGGTCCCGGCGTAGGCGCCATCTGCGTGGCAGCCCATCTGTCTCCCTACGTACCCGGACATCCCGTAATGCCACAGTGCGGCGGTCACGGCGTGACAGCAGTGGCTTCGGCTCCCTACGGAAGCCCCCTGCTCGCCCCCATCACCCACGCCTACATCAAGCTGCTCGGTCCTGACGGACTGCGCAAGGCTACCGAGATGGCCATCGTCAACGCCAACTACCTCGCATCCCGCCTGTCCAAGGAGTTCAACATCTACTACACCGGAGTCACCGGCCGCGTGGCACACGAGTGCATCGTAGACCTGCAGAACTTCAAGGCCGACTACGGAGTGGACGCCACCGACATCGCAAAACGCCTGATGGACTACGGCTTTCATGCTCCTACCCTCTCCTTCCCCGTACACGAGACCCTGATGGTGGAGCCCACCGAAAGCGAGTCCCTCGAGGAACTCGACCGCTTCGTGGACGCCATGATCAGCATCAAGAGAGAGTGCGAGGCCATCAAGGAAGGCAAGGCCGACAAGACCGACAATGTCGTGAAGATGGCACCTCACACAGCCGAGGAGGTATGCTCCGACTCCTGGAACCATCCCTACCCCCGCGAAGAGGCCGCCTATCCCCTCGAGTGGATCCGCGACAACAAGTTCTGGCCTGCCTGCGCAAGGGTGGACAACGGCTACGGAGACCGCAATCTGGTTCCTGTAGTGAAATAACGGGCACACCTGAGATTTAGTCAATGAGGCTGTGGCTGGAAACATCTTTCGGGCACAGCCTCATTCTCAATTTTAAACACACCTTATATCTCTATGAATGACATTCTACTGTCCGGACTTCTGAATCTCTTCGCCCTCTTCGGCGCAGTGAACAGGACCGACAAGAGCCGGTCCCTGCAGATGCTCTCCAACTACCTGACCAAGCACTTCGGCGTCAGGATGCTGGACGACTACCTACCGCTGTACTCTGACCTGAGGGACTTCTACGACATATCCCCGGAACTGGACAAGGACGCCATCATAGAAGGTATCTGCAGCAACATCAAGCATAAGATATCCCGTGAGGACCAGACCCTGATGCTGCTGCGTCTGATGGAGTTCTGCGACCCCACTCCGGGCTCCGGTAAAGGAGAGAGTATCGCGGAGGAGAACATGCAGATATTCCGCAAGGTGGCCGAGCTCTTCGAAGTGGACGGAGACATCTTTGCGGACTTCGTATGCTATGTTTCCGGAGAGACCAACGCACATGTGCTCACCCTCACCCGCGATGGGATGAACGGCGAGCTGCGCCTGATCAACCTTGAGAGATACAACAAGATTCTCTTCAGTTACAATGGCCCCGACACAGTGCTGATGAACGACATCCCCGTCCTTCCGGGCACATTCCTCGTATGGCAGCAGAGCGGCGTGCTCAAAAGCAGGCACATGCTCCCGCTCTACTACAGCAACATCTCCGCCCTGTACGACACCGGATGCCGGAAACACGAGATAGTCCTCTCCGGCAGAGACATCAACTTCCGTTTTCCCGGAAGCGACAACGGCATGCACGACCTCACATTCGACCTACGCAGCGGACAGCTGGTAGCCGTCATGGGAGGCAGCGGAACCGGCAAGTCCACGCTACTGTCCCTACTAAACGGCACCATACCGCCCGACAGCGGCTCCATCACCCTCAACGGCTGGGACATCTCCGACCCCAAGGTCAAGGACCTGATCGGTTTCGTACCGCAGGACGACCTGCTGATCGAGGAACTGACAGTCTATGAGAACCTGATGTTCACCGCCCGCCTCTGCTTCGCCGACCTGAGCATGGAGGAGATATCCGCCAGGGTGGACACCATACTCCGGGAACTCGGCCTTGAGAGCACCAAGCATCTGAAAGTCGGCTCACCTATCCACAAATACATCTCCGGAGGCCAGCGCAAACGGCTCAACATCGCCCTCGAGCTCATCCGCGAACCTGCAGTACTGTTTCTGGACGAGCCCACTTCCGGCCTATCCTCATCCGATTCCGAGAAGGTAATCAACCTGCTCAAGGAACAGACCTATAAAGGAAAGCTCATAGTGGTCAATATCCACCAGCCTTCATCCGACATATTCAAGCTCTTCGACCGGCTGTGGCTGCTCGACAGAGGCGGCTATCCGGTTTACGACGGCAATCCGATCGAGGCCATCACCTACTTCAAGCGGGCTGCCAACTACGCCGACGCAGAAGTAAGCACCTGCTCCCTCTGCGGCAATGTCAATCCAGAAATCATCCTCAACATCATAGACGAAAAAGCGCTGGATGACAGAGGCCAGATCACCGGAAAGCGGAAAGTATCACCGCAGGAATGGCACAGAATGTACCTGGAGAGGACGGACAGAAGTGCCCCAGTGGAACGAAGGGACATTCCGGAGACGGAACAGACGCGGCCGTCGAAACTGAAACAGCTGCTGATTTTCCTGCAGAGAAACCTGCGGACCAAGCTTCCCGACACCCAATACCTGCTCATCACCCTTGCCGAGACCCCACTGCTTGCCCTGATTGTAGCCCTGCTCACCCGCTACGCTCCCGAAAGCGGATACACCGTCGTTGACAACAAGAACCTGGTATCCTATCTCTTCATGGCAGTCATCGTGGCCATTTTCGCCGGGATGAGCGTCAGTGCCGAGGAAATTTTCAGGGACAGGGCCCTGCTCAAGCGGGAGAAGTTCCTGCGGCTGTCCCGTTCCTCCTACCTGTGGTCCAAGACAATCTACCTCGGCGGAGTGTCACTTATCCAGACCCTGCTCTTTATCCTGGTCGGAAACACCGTCATGGGCATCGGATTCGGATTCTGGTTCTGGTGGCTCATTCTCTTCCTCTCGGCTGTACTGGCCAACCTGACCGGCCTCATCCTCTCCCAGTCCCTGAGTTCGATAGTCTCGATATACATCACCATTCCCCTGCTGCTCATTCCCCAGATCCTGCTCTGCGGCCTGGTGGTCAAGTTCGAGGACCTCACACCGCGCTCAACCACAGGGAACGTACCGGTAATCGGGGACGTGATTCCCTCACGGTGGGCCTTCGAAGCCCTGGCTGTCAGCTCATTTGCCTACAATGATTTCGAGAGGGACATCTTCGGATACGACAAGGTCAAGTACCAGACCCAGTACTACCGCACCGCATACATCAGCGAACTGGACTCGAGGCTGGAGAATGCCGACAGCACGGACCTGGAGACAGTTCGCCGCGGAATACCGGTACTCTGGGACCGGTTCGACATCAGGCCATATGAAGGCCGGCTGGAAGATATCCGCTACGGAACATTCGACACGACTCTGCGGGCAGACATCAGGGAATGGCTGACTTACGCAGAAGACACTCTGGGGACAATAGGCACCAGAGCCACCCTCGCAGCCGACCGGATTCTTACGGACTACCGGAACAAATACGGACGGGAAGCGCTGCTGGAGCTGCGCAGGGACAACTGGAACAATTTTCTGGAGTCTCTGGTCATCAATTCTGCCTCGGACGAGCTGTACACCGTAATCGACGGGACCATCGTGCCCAAGGTCGGACAAGTATGGCTCGACCCTCCCTCCCATAACGGCAGGGCCCCGTTCTACAGTTCGACCAAAATTGTAGGAAATCTGAAAATCAGCACCCTGGCATACAATACAGGGATTCTTGTCCTTATGTGCCTGAGTGCCGGATTACTGCTCTTCCTGGATATTCCCGGGAGGTTCCTGAGAAAACGTGGAAATTAGTTGCTATTTTTTACAAAACATCCTATCTTTGCTCGGTAAAATATTTTTTAGGAAAATAACTATCAAATAATATCTAACCGCGATGAAAAAAATCACTCTCATCTTAGCTGCCGCCATGACGGTACTTGTGTGCGCCTGCGGCAACAATCAAGGCAACAAGAAAAATTCCGAGACCAAAACCAACGTAGAAGAGCAGTACATCAAGGCTGATCTCAAGATCAAGCTCGACTCCCTCGTTAAGGAAATGGGACGTCTCTCTACTCCTGTCATCGTCGATATCCAGAACGGAGAACTTACTCTTACAGACAAGGAGAAGAGAAACAAACCCGCATACCTTCTCCCTGCATCCAAGGCTGACGAGGCCGTTACCCTCAACGAGAAATACAGAGCAGTGGTCATGCTGGGCTGCGACATGACAGTCGCCCAACTCTACGGCATGCCTGTCGACAGCTACAAGCAGGCTATCGCCAAACTGCAGGCCGACATCAATAATCCCGCCTTCGGTAACGCCCAGTCAGAGGGTTCCCTCGAGTCCAGAATAGAGAAATTCTACAACGAGTCCGTAAAGGCCGGTACAGTCAACCTTTTCTGGGAGGCCGTAGTTGCCGGTACCATTGAGCAGCTCTTCATCATCACTCAGAACATCGACAAGTTCCTGCCCTGCTTCGATGACAAGGCCGCTTCAGAGGTTTCCTACCGTTTCATACTCGTACACGAGGGTATCAAATCCCTGATTCCCTACCATCCCGAGCTTGAACAGCTCCAGACCATTCTGAAGCCCCTCGAGGTAATCAACGCCACCAACACAGCCGAGCTCCGCGACCAGCTCCTCGAGCTCAAGGGCGCTATCGAGAATGCACGCGGCCAGCTCCTCTAACCGACTGACTGCCCATCCAAGAATAAAAAAAGTTCCGGCGGATAATCCGCCGGAACTTTTTTATTCTTCCCAACGCAGGACGGTATCAGATTCCGGGATTATCCTATACGTAGAACTGCCGTAGCCGCACCAGTACCCTCTTCCTCCAGAAACATTTGTAAATAAATTCTCATTCACAGGTAAAAATGGTACCGTTGAACTGATTGTCAAGGATGAAAAATTGTCCCAAAACCTATACGAGACATCGTCCACCGCGGCGATTTTTACATCCAGAGTATCTCCCAGCTGGAAAAAGCGCGTGGAAATGGAATCATTTTCCACCAATGAGGTTCCCGACATATTCTTGTAGATGGGCATTCTTATTACCCCGGAGGCATCCGCTGCAAGACCTGAAGCCACTCCATGTAGAGAGTTCCAATATTGTTTCCCGCCCTTGTAACGGTAAAACACCACATAATAGCCGCTCCCCGCATTGCCGTCCGTGAGGTAGCCGGTAAGTCGAAAAAAACCAGGCTTCTCCGGTATGGACTCCACGGCTAACGAATCGAACACTGCCTTAGAAGGTATTGTAGTCGTCGCAGACACTTTTTTACCCTCGTACTCCGCCTCCACATAATACGTCTTCCCTGCCTCACCCATAATTCGCACAGATGAATACGTATAAGGCGGCAGATAAGTGGTATCCAAGCGTCCGGTAAGGATTGCCGAAGTCTCGCCGTCGCTTATCGTCACTTTCCCGAAATAGATTACTTTTTCACCGACCAATTCGTCAAAGGTGTCGAAATCCTCGGTAAAATTTATCGACTTATGAAGCATGACGACAGGGTGTCCGCCTTCATCAATCCACCCTTCGAGCACCATCTCCGGTTCACTCGGAATATGCTGCGGAGTACATGAAACAGCCGCTACTGCAGCCATAAGAATAACTGGAACAGACAATATGATGAATCTCCTTCTCATATACTAAAGTCAAAATCTGAAAGAAACACTAAGAGACGGTATCGGGTAAGGAAGCACGGAGACATGCCTCATGAATTTGCCGGACGCCAATATGAACTGGACGTTCTTATGCGCGTATACATTGTACAGCGACAGATTTACGGACAGCTCGCGGGTCATGCTCTTTATGATATAATAGGAGCAGGAAAGATCGAGACGGTGGTACAGCGGCATGGTTGCCCCGTTATGGGGACCATACTCGTATATAACATGGCCATTGAGATAATATGCACTGACAGCTTCCGAGTACGGTGCTCCGGAAGCAAGCACGAACATCGCACCCAGCGACCAGTTTCTTGCCGGCTGGGAACTCAATGCCACGACCAGATTATGGCGCCGGTCATGGTCAGCCCTGATGTCGTACCTGTCCGTGATTTCTGGGAAATTGCGCAATGCCCATCCCAGAGAATAAGATATGTAGCCCTTTACATACCCCTTGTTTTTCTGAATCATAGCGTTGAACCCGAAGTTGCGTCCATCGCCATACAAGAGATCCTTTTGATAATCAAATCCGTTAAACACAAGTTCGACCACATCGGATGATGACTCAATTACATTGTACAATTGTTTGAAATACAGTTCTGCAGTAAAAGCCCATGACTTGTCCGGCACCGACCCCGTGTAGCCTAAAGACACGGAATGCGACCTTTCCGGCACATTTGTCTTGTCCGAAAGGAAAAAATAATCCGCAGGCAATCCGCCGTCAAAAAGAGCCGCCTTGTGCAGCGCCTGACTGTACCTGCCGTAATGCAGCCTGAGCTCATGCCGGTCATTGATGGGGAAGTGCAGTGTGACACGCGGATCTATGGACGCTGCGGTCATATCGTGTCCAAGCCATAATGACGGACGCAGCCCCACTTCGTAACGGAAATGCTCACTCACATCGTGGGTAAAACCGGCATAAACTGAAAACTCATGCATGATATCCAGAGAGCGGACATCATCGACAGTTACTCCCAGACCCTCAGAGGTCAAAGCCAGAGGATGGCATAAATAAGTGTTCCACTCGACTCCGGCGTCGATGATAAATCTGTCCCCGACAGATTTTCGGAAACCGGATTCCACTCCAGCCAAAGCCACGTCTGAACCGGCATCGGCTCTGACCGGCTGCTCCTCAAAGTATATTCTGTTCAAGTATCCTGAAAACCGGGCAGTGGTATTCAACTCGGAGTTGTCCCTGAAACTATGCCGCCATGAAAGCGATGCCGCCAGATTGCTCCAGTCTACATCCGCAGACACTGAGGTATTGTTTTCCAGGCTCATACCGTCCATCCCGAAAAAGGCCGACAGTACCAGTCTGTCATTATCGCCGGGCGCCCATGAGCCGGTAAGATTGAAGTCCTGAAACTCATAACCCACATCCATACCATCGAAGCTCAACAGCGAGCTGTATAGCAGGCCTATATAGGACGAACGCGCGGAAAGTGAGAGAAATCCCCTGTCCCCGAATCTTACGGGCACCGTCAATTCCGAACTGATCAGCCCGACATTGCCCTCTATTCCTATAGATCGGTCAGACCCGGTATAGGAATAAAGACTTACACCTCCTCCAAGACGGTTCGGAAATGCTGCATCGTGACATGAGGTCTCGATCTCCATATCTTCGAAATGCGCCGGTATGAAGGACGAGAACAATCCGAGCAGATGATTGGGATAGAAAACCGGGGCACCGTCAATGGACAGTATTGTATGATGGTCCTCGCATCCCTGGATAAAAATACCCGCGGAAGATTCGGTATTGACCTGCACCCCAGGTAAAGTCTGCAGATACCGCATAGGGTCTGCGGTTCCTAAGAATTTTGGCATATTCTGCATTCCCTGTATCGAGACCACTACGGCATTTCCTGACTTAGAAACCATAGGCCCGGGAATACGGCTGACTACCGTCAATTCCTGCAGCACAAAATCAGGTAAAGTATCCTGCACCGTCCTCACTGTGTCCTGAGGGACAGTAAAAGACATATCGGCGGGGAAAGCAGACAGGCTGCTCCTCCCACCGATACACAATACTACACATAGTGCTGTCAATAACGAATATCTCGCACTAAAGGTCAACTGGGTCTATATCGTTATATCTCAACAATGAAATGTACTTATTGACCAAATCCTCAGCAAGCTGGATGACAGAGCCGAACGCACTCTCTGTAAAATACTCGTCAAAGGCATAGGTTGTTCCGTCCTTGGGGAAACGCACCACGGGGGCAATGTAATAATAGGTATCACTATAACCTTCCCGTTAAATATACGGATAAACCAAGCACAATGCAAATTTACTTGTCTTATTTGCATTGCAGTAGTACAGCAGCCTGAATTACAAAGTAGAACTCATGCAAATCCGACCTACAACAAAACTGTTTCTCGGCGGACACTTCACCCTACAGCTTCCCGACCTCTTCTGCCGTAAGCCCGGTAATCTCAGATATGACCTCAACAGGAATCCCCTTGGCTTTCATTCCCCTGGCATTCCTTATGCGTTCCTCCTGCTGACCTTGTTCCAGTCCTTGCTCCATGCCCTGTTTCATGCCTTTCTCCAGCCCTTGCTTCATACCCTGCTTTATGCCCTGCTTCATACCCCTCTCCATACCTTTAGCCATACCTTTCTCCAGGCCACGGCGCTCCGCT
>ERZ779737.301-NODE-301-length-49205-cov-3.405493_pt1 | contig 49205 bp, 8 predicted proteins | sample MGYA00511889_ERZ779737 | MGnify/ENA primary metagenome ERZ779737 (study PRJEB29588, sample SAMEA2163575) | human gut metagenome | biome: human gut; feature: human-associated habitat; material: faeces | place: Denmark | collected 2008/2010 ... | reverse complement strand
ATGCCTTTGAAAATTGCTCATCAATTACTGAATTTACATTATCTAATAATGTTGAGTATATTGGTGAGGCCGTATTTAGAGGTGCAACATCACTTGAAACATTAACAATTCCATTTGTTGGTGAAACCTTAGGTGAAAGTGAAAAAGCTACAGCTAAGGAAACAATGTTTGGTTGGATTTTTGGTTATAATAATGGTGATATAAAGGATAATGCATCTTATAGTATTGTAAACTCATTACAAAATGTTCATATTACAAACGATAAGAACATTAGCCCATATGCCTTCTATAATTTACAAAATGTTGATTATGTATCACTTGGAGATACAATTGAAACAATTGGTGAATATGCATTCGCAAATAACAATACACTTAGTGTTGTAAGATTTGCGGATGGATATAGGATGACAACTGTTTCAAATAATCTATTCCAAAATGCAACAGCTCTTCAAGGCTTCAATTTAGGTGGAAATGTATTAGATACAAAGGATACAACAGCCATCGTAAGAAGACTTCCTGATTGTGTAACTACAATTGGTGCTTACGCGTTTGACGGATGTAGCGATGTACACTTTATCGATTTTGCCGTATCTAATAATGTTACTACAATTGGAAAGTATGCATTTAGTAGAACTTCATCAATGGTATCATTCTCATTTGATGAGACTTGTCAAATTAAGACCTTAAGTGAAGGTACATTTAAGGATGCAATTAAGCTTCAAATGACAACTCTTCCTGATTCATTCACAAGAGTAGAAAAATATGCCTTTGAAAACTGTCAATTTATTACTGAATTTACACTTGGCAATAATATTGAGTATGTAGGTGAGGCCGTATTTAGAGGCGCTACAAGACTTACGACTTTAACTATTCCATTTGTTGGTTCTTCACAAGGTCTAGCTACAATTGATAAGTCATATGAAACAATGTTTGGTTGGATCTTTGGTATTATAGATGAAAATGAATTATTAATTGATAATAATAACTTTAGTATTGTAAATTCTTTGCGTAATGTAATTGTTAAGAATGATACAAACATTAGTGAATATGCATTCCATAATGTAGATTTAATAACATATGTATCACTTCCACGTACGCTTAAGGAATTAGGTGCACATGCATTTGAAGGATGTACAGCCCTTCAAAGTATTCGTCTTGAAGAAGGTATTCAAATTGAAATAATCAATGAATCCACATTTAAGGATAATACTAATCTTCAAGGCTTTAAGCTTGAGGATGATTCAGAAGATATTTCAAGAACTCTTCCTGCAGTTGTTACAAGAGTTGAAGCTAATGCCTTTGAAAACGATGTAACAATTGAAACATTTACTCTTGGAAATACAGTTACCTATATTGGTAGTGAGGTATTTAGAGGATGTACAAGCCTTAAGTCTTTAACATTACCATTTGTTGGTTCTCAAAGAGGTAATACTAATGCTGAATCAGCATTCGGTTGGATTTTCGGATTAAAGAATCGAACAGCCTTAAGAAGACTACAAAATAATTTAAATTCTTATGCTGTGCCTACTAGTTTAACTACGATTGAAATTACGGATGAAACTATAATTGCGGATAACGCCTTCTTAAATTGTGATAATGTTACAACAATTACAATTAATGAAGGAGTGACTACAATTGGAAGCTCAGCATTTGAAAATACTGGTATTACAAACTTTAATGTTCCATCAACTGTTAGTACAATTGGAGCATCTGCTTATAAGGATTCTTCAAATATGGTAAGTATTACATTTAATGCAAATATTATTACTAGAATTGAAGCTTATACTTATGAAAACTGTTTAGCTTTAAATACTTTTGAAATTCAATCGGCAATTAACTTTATTGGTGATTATGCATTTAATAATACAGGCCTAGCAACTATTACAGTACCTAGTACAGTTAAGACATTTGGAGAATATACATTTGCACATTCTCATAGTATGACAGCTGCTACTGTAGATACATCAATTCTTGGTAACTATATGTTTGCTGAAAGCGAAAATCTTCAAACTGTTTCCTTAACTAATAGTGAATTAACTACTATTTCTACTGGTGCATTTATGAACTGTACTACATTAGTTGTAGAAGAAATTCCTGATAATATTTCAACAATTGAAGACTATGCATATTATGGCTTACATAATCAAAAGGCATGGAATTACAAGAGCGCTTTAACTAACATTGGTAAATTTGCATTTGCAGATAACACAGCAATTACATCATTAACTCTTCCAGCAACAATAACTTCTATTGGTTATGGTGCATTTAATGGTATGATTTCGTTAACAGAAATTACAATTGCTTATGTTGGTGGCGGAGATGCTACTAATAGTGATGATACTGGTTCTACATTTGGATTTATCTTTGGATATATGTCAAAGACTAAATCAAGTCTTGAATATGAAGCAACTCAAAATGGAAATACTTATCAAATTCCTTCAACATTAAAGGTAATTAATATGTCATATAATTCTAATAGAAATTCTATAATTACGGATTATGCATTCCAGGGATTAATTACTATTGAAAATGTTAAATTGCCAATGAGCTTGAAGAGTATTGGAACTTATGCATTTAATAAGATGTATGCATTAACATATGTGGAAATACCAATTTATACAACTGTTATTTCACCACAAGCCTTTATTGATATTGAAAAGCCAGGTACTGATGTTAACTTCTTTATCATTGCTTTCTATGATCCAGAGGATATGCCAGCTAAGAATGACAATGTAATTAAAGATTCTGAAAGACCATCTAAGTGGGCTATTACAAAGAACGAAAATGAAAATGACATTTATCTTGGCGAAAATGGTCAAAATCTTCTTAAGGAAGAACATGAAAAACAGGTTTCTACTGGACATTATGAACGTTGGTATACTAAGTATTCTGTTCATATTGAGTCTAAGGAGATATTCATTTACGAATATATGCCTAAGTATAAGAAGCTTGCAAATGGTTCGTATGAAGGTGCATTTAAGATTATTGGTTATACTAATCTATTTATGGGTGGTGCAATTGTTGTACCTGCTGCATATGGTGGAAGACCAGTAGTTGAAATTACTGATGGTGCAATTGCAAATTATTATAATACGGCTAATGCTGATAGTACTGATTTATATGTTGATATAACTACATTTGAAATTGGAACTAATATTGTTAAAATTGGTGATCACGCCCTTCCTGGTGGAATGGATATGACCGTGTATGTTAATAAGACATATAAGGACGCTAAGCTATATGCTGGTCATGAAAGTGATTGGATTGGTTATAATGATACTGTTAATCCACAAAGCGGTAATGCTTTAGTATATTATGGATTCTTAGATACAAAATCTACCGATTTGGATACATTGAATTTAAAGGATCCTCATTATACTGAAAATTATACTTGGACTAAGGGATCAAGCCAATTCCCTTATCAAATTTTAACTTCAGGATTGACTTTAAGATTAACTGAAACTGACACATCTGAATATGAGAATCATTCTGATCTTGCTCTAAACTATATTGGTTCTGAACAAACACCAGAAGCCTATGTTTCTGATCGAGCAATTCGTGTAAATCATAAGGCAGTTACTTATACACTAAATGATCAATATCATATTAAGTACTCTAATAATGTAAGTATTACTAAGGAAGGTTATATTGCAACTGTTGAAATTCAAGGAAATAATTCAGGATTTGTTGGTGTTCAAACAATTACATTTACAATTATTCCGGCTGATTTAACTGTTACTATAAATACATCTAAGGTATTCGCAGAAGAAGAACGTTGGGAATTTGGTAACTTTACAACAGAGGTAGATGGATATCAAACAACGGGAATTGACCAATTATATGGTAATTTATATACAACAAATTCAATTGATAAAGATTTTGAGAATATAGATGGTGTTAGAATTAATCGTAATGATGGCGCAAATGTAGGTATTTACAATAGCACTAATTCCTTAGATACAATTCGTTGGTATTATCAATCATTTGATAGTATTATTCCTGGTGTTAACTTCATTGGCAGCTCTAATGATTACTGGAAGGTAATTAAGACTGATAGTGAAGGAAATTTAATTGATGTTTCTGAAAATTATAATGTTATTTTAAATGTTAAAGTTGAAATAACTCCTCAGCCATTAGCTGTTTATTGGTCTGAGACAACTCATGAGTATGATTATAGTGCAACGGGAGAAAATATTCATAAACCAGTTGCAGTTACTAACCTACCTGAAAGTCTTGTACCATTAAAGGTTACTATTATGGGTTATGATTTATCATCATCTAAGCCACTAGATATTGGTACACATACAGCTTTAGTAGAAATTGATGTAGATAGATTAATTCCAGATAGTCGTAATAATGTTTATAAAAACTATTTATTAGTTCCTTCACGTATTACTTATCGAATTACAAGAATTGAGGTTCCTGTTCCAATTGTTTCATATCGTTATAAATATGATGGTGAGGAACATGAGGTTGCAATTTCTCGTAATAATGAATTATTTAACCTTTATTACAAGGAAGAAGACACAGGCCGTTATTACTTCTATAAGCTTGATGATCCAACTAAGTATTATCGAGATGAGGTAAGAAATGAAAATGGTGAATTAGATCCAACGGCAGATACTTGCTACCATTCATTTAAGGTAAAAGATATTGGAACATTTAAGCTTTATGCAATTTTAAGATATCCTCAGGCATATATGTGGGATGATTATCGTGATATTTATTATCGAGAAGAAATTATTACACTAGATGCATCTGTTGAAAAGGCTGATCTTGTTGTTAATATTCCTACAGGAACTAAGGTTGCTTATGGAACTAATGAGATAAGATATAATCTTAATGATCTTGAGGTTTCTGGCCTTCTTGATGGTGATACTGTTAGTGGATATTTAAGCTTTATGCCAAATGTTCATGGAACACTTTCAGCTAATAATATTAATAATGTTTCTTATAAGGTTATTGATGCTGAAGGCAAGGATGTATCTGAATTGTATAATATTAGCATTGCAGGTTCATTTGAAATTGTATATCCAGAAATTGAATACGACGCTCAATATTATGAGGGAAATTATAAGCCAGGAATGAAAGAATCATTTACAATTATTCCGAAGAATTGTAGTGATTATAGTGTTCAATATAGTGTTGATGGTTCTAACTATACATCTGATAATTATGTATATTCAAAAGCTGGAACATATACTATATACTTTAGAATTGAAGCGGATATGAGAGAAACAACCTATGGAAGTATAACATTTACAATTACTCCACTTGAACCTAAGATTCAAGTCGTTGATGAAACTCATATTTATGATGGTAATCCAGTTAAATTAAATTATACTGTAGATGCTTCTTTAATACCTACAATTAGATATTATTATGGTCAAAATACAACATTAGCTTATTCATCAGCTATTAATGCTGGTTCATGGACTGCTGTATTTACAATTCCTACAGATAAGTATGGTAATTACACATCTGTTGAATATAAGTATAATTTTGAAATTGAAAAGCGTGAGATTAATGTAGAATTAAGTGAGTCTAAGTTATTCGATGGTAAGGCTTATAATGAAGTATTTACTTTAACTAGTATTCATAACATGTTAGCTAATACACATTTAGCACTTTCTATTGAAACTAAGGGCTACACGGTGGGAGTATATTCCAATAGTTTATTAACAATAAATACAAGAATGTACTTAGAAGGAATATCAAATGATGAGGATGTAAGTCAAAACTACATAATCAATATAGAAAATATTACAATTGAAATTTGTAAGAATTATGCAAATGTAAATATTTCTAATAATGTTCAAGTGTATACTGGAAAAGAAATTATAGTTCCAACGATTTCATCGACTGGTACAGTAAAGTCATATTCATTTACAGGCTTTGATGATGGTAAGCTTCCAATTAATGCTGGTATTTATGAAATGATCGTTGAAATTGCTGATTCAGATAATACATTTGGTGGTACATTTAGTTTTGATGTAACTGTTAAGCAATGTGAATTGATACCATTACAGGAGTATGAAACTACAATTTATGATGGTACAATTCAAATCCCAAGAATTTACTTTAGTAATGTTGATTTTGAGCCTGTTATTACAGTAAGAGGTAATGCTGATCCAATTAATATTGGTACATATACATTAGATATTAGATTGAATGAATATTCTAATAATTATTCATTAACAACTAAGACTCTTACATATGAAATAACAAAGCGTGATATTAAGATTGTTTATAGTAATGACAATGTTACATGGTCAAACGACTTATTTACAGTAGCAATTACAAATGATTTAATTGAAAATATGCCAACTGCTGATACTGCAGCTGGAACTATTACAACTAAGTCAGGTGCTGTTGGAAACTATAACAATAGTAACGTAAATATTACTTATGATGTTTTAAGAAATGGAATTTCTGTAATTGAAAATTATAACATTACTTATGATGTTAATGTTGCAATTAGATATGAGCTTCTTGATATTAAGGTTTTAGTTAATGGAGTAGAAGCCACAAAAGATAGCGATAATAATTATTCATTAACTGTTCCATATATTGGCTCATATTACGATGTTACTGTTGTAGCTAATAATACTGATATAGCATACTTCTTCAAATATAATGCTGATTACACTTTATCTGAAATGAAGGTTAATAATGTTGGTAGATATACAATTGACTTTGTTGCAATGAAGGAATTATTCGAAACTTATTATGGAACTTTAAGCTTAACTGTTGAAAAGATTCAATTAAGTCTTGAAATGGATGACCTAACAAAGTCATATGATCGTTATCCTGTTAGTCCATCATACCGTATTTCACCTGATCTCTCATATGAAATAACACCAACATTTATGTGGCGTTATCAAGATGAAACGAATGAGGTTGCATTACTTGCTCCTTCATCAATTGGTAAGTATTTTGTAGTAGTAACAGTAGAAGATACTGACAATTATTATGGTTTCAGTAAGAGATTTGATTTTGAAATTACGAAGGGTAATTCTAACTTAATCATTGATGCTTTATATAAGGAACATACTTATAATACTAAGGCAGTTGAAAATCCTTCTGTAAGCTCTTATGTTGAAAATGGTGAATACACATTCGCTTATTATCAATTAGTTTCTGATAATTGGATTTTACTTGATTCTAATCCAGTTGATGTTGGTACATATAAGGTTGTAGTAACACTTGTTGGTACCGATTTATATGCGGCTGACACAGCTCAACTTGAATTTAACATTCTACCTGCTAAGGTTTCAGCAATGTTTGATTCAACTGAATTAACTTACAATGGATTAATACAAAAGACTACAGCTAAAGCAATTGATTTGTTAGGACAAGAATTGAATATTATTTATAGTAGTCAAGGTTCAATTAATGCAGGTTCTTATGAATTAACTGTAACAACAGATAATAAGAACTATGAATTAATAAACAATACTATTATGTATAATATTACTAAGCGTTTATTAATTATTGAAGCTGAAGATGAAAATTTTGTACAAGATGGAAATGAAAATTGGTCAAAAGTATTTACTAATAAGAATGTTTCTCTTGCTAGTACAGATAGGATTTCTGGTAAGCTTTCTTTAATTAGAAATGGTTTAGGTAGATTTACAAGTATTGATGATTTTGCTTGGGTAGAAGAACTTACAATTGTAAATTCATTAAATGAGAATGTAATTGACAATTATGACATTCGATATTTATTAAATATTTATGTAAGAAATAAACCTATCGCGTATGAATTAGCTGATACCGATGTTGATTTCACAGGTGATGAGCTTTCTGCTAACTTTACTGTTTTAACAGATGATGTAACAGTTGTTTACACATACGAAGGAACAGATTATAATGAAATGCCTAAATTTATTAATGCTGGAAGCTATCATATTGTAATCAATCTATCAAAAGAAGATTATGAATCTTGCACTGTTGAATTTGATTTTGTAATAAATAAGATTAATTCAATTGTATCAATTAACGTCGAAGATAAAGTATATGATGGAATTAATAATTTCCGGTATATTGAATCAAATGGTTCAGTAACATGTAACGAAATTTACTCAACTGTTGATGCAACATCTGCAAATGTTGAGTTAAATATTGAAGCATTAGATAAAGATATTAATTATATTATTAAGTATTATAATTCTTTAGGATTTGAATTAGATGCTGCACCAGTCAATGTTGGTACATATACAGCTATGATTGTTACTCTTGAATCTGATAATTATCTTTCAACCTCAGCTTCATGTGAATTTGAGATTACAAAGGCTGATCCGAATATAATTATTGATGAAAGTGGATATCAACACATTTATGGCTTGAATCAGGTTTACTCTGAATATGGTACTAATTCATTAGAAATAATGATCAATACAACAAGTCGTATTAATGTTAAATATTATAGTGAGGATATGACAGCAATTTATCCAACTAAGCCAGTGAATGCAGGTAGGTACGTAGCTGTGATTTCAACTGATGAAACTGCTAATTACAATGCATTTAGAACGTCAATTAGTTTTGAAATTGTGAAGAAGCAAATTATTATTCGTGGAGACTATTATCATATCTTTGATAATAATATTGTTAATATTAATCTAAATGATTTAAATAATTTTGAAATCTTTGATGTTCAGACTGGAAATAATATAGTTAATGGTGAAGCATTTACATTGAATGGAGCATTAATTACATCTGATTCAATTGAAGGATTATATAAGTTTATTACAGTTGATGATATTTCAAATCTTGAAATGTTTAAAACAGTTAATGGCATTAATATATCAGTTCTTGATAATTATGAAATCAAGATTGAAGTTTCAATTGAAATTGGTAAGGCTGATGCGGATATTACTGTTAATGATGTAAATGTTACATATGATGGTGAAGCACATGGCTTAGATGTTATTTTCAACAATGAAATTGTAGGAAATTATGTTATTACATATTCAATGACAAACCCAGAAGGTGAAGAATTAGAGCATAGCTTTACTTCAGAATTGAAGTTTGTTAATGCAGGTTCATATGTTGTATATTACAAGATAGTATTTGATAACTATAAGTCTATTACAGGACAAGGTAATATCAATATTGGAAAGACAAGTGATTTTGATTTAACTATGGCAAATAGTTCTATTCAATATACTGGTCGTTCAATTGAAATGCCTCAATTTACTACAGTATCTGATGGACAAATTAGTGCTGTATTTATGGATGAAAACGGTAAAGCTTTACCTTTAAATCCACAAGCAATCGGAGCATATACAATTAAAGTTAGTGTATCTGAGGGCACAAATTATAAGGCTAAAGCATTTGTGTTTAGCTATGAAATTACAAAACGAGTTTTAACTGTAAACTGGGGTTCAACTACTGAGTTTACATATACTGGATCATCAATTATTCCACAATTTAATATTTCTAACCCTACTACAGAAGAATTGAATGCAGAATGGTTAATTATTGATGGTGATGGTGTAAATGTTGGAACTCATCAAATTAAAGTTAATATTTATAATGATAACTTTATCTTAGATGAATCAACCGAGGTATTTGAATATCAAATCTTAAAAGCCAATATTGCATATGTTGATGAATTAGAAACAACATATTTTAAGGGTGGATATGATTTGAATAAGAATGCTAAGGAAGGTATTCTATATGTTGATTCTGATGGTAATAATGTTGGTGTCTTTAATGAAGCTGGTGAATATGAGTTATTTGCTAAATTAATTAGCAACAACTATAGTTGGCAAGATGACTATGCAGGTCAATTAAGACCATTTAGGCTAATTGTTAACAAAGCTAATATTAGTGATACAAATGCTAATGTTTTAGTAGATAAGATTAAAGATTATCTATATACTGGTAAAGACATTACACCTTCAGTAAATGTACGTCAAAACTTCACATTATTAATTGAAAGAGTAGATTACGAGGTTACTTATTCTAATAATAAGGGAATTACGTCAACAGCTATGGTAACAATTACAGGTATTGGCAATTTTGAAGGAAAGATTGAAACTACCTTCAGAATTGTAAGTAATTCATTATCATTAAATGGAGATTCAACTTATGAATGGTACGAGACGTCAGATGGTAAAACATTTATTAAGAGTGAGCATGCGCAAAAGTCAAAGACAAGAGCAATTCTTGCAAATGTATCAGTTCGTACGTCTATAGCCGATTTCTTGGCTAACTTTGATGCTAGTCAAAGAGATAATATTAGAATCTATGACTGCAATAATAATCTAATTAAGCATGATTCTACAGATTTTATCGGTACAGGTGCTCGAATTGAATTGAGAAATTCAGTTGGTACTTTACTTGATATAGTCTATGTTTCAGTATTAGGTGATATTGATGGAAATGGAATTATTGAAGCTGCAGATGTTGTTATGATTAATAAAGCATTAAGAAATAACACATTAAAGAATGAATTCTATTTTGCAGCAGATGTAAATGGTGATGGTGAAGTAACTTCTGCTGATTCACGTTTAATTAGCATGCATATCAAAGGAACTTATGATATCTTCACCAAGCAATATTTATAGGTTGATATACTTATTTGCGGCGTGAGTCTTAAAAGACTCATGCCAAATAATAAGTATATTAGCCAAAAATTTTATAAAAATGTTTCGAAAAACTATAAATAGAGGGGTTATTGGTTGTAATTAAGAGCATTTGGAGTTAAAATTAATGTAGAGAAGTGTCGAAAAAAGATAAAAATAGGAGTTGGTTGTATATGAAACAAACAAACTATATAGAGAAAAATAAGAAGAAATCAAGGTTTACAAAGGGCAAGATTGCTATCTTTGGTCTTTTAAGCTTAGTTATTGTTACTATAGGTTTAGTGTTTATTTTTAATTTTAGAACGAATAAATCAAGCCCTGATGTTGTCAAGGGAAAGAATTATACAATTCTTGACTCTAATTCTGCGACATTTAACTATCGATTAATTGACAATAATGGTACATATGATTTGAGTGCTAATGGCTTTAGTAGTACTAAATATGCCCAAATTATTAGTGTTAGTACGCAAACTCCAGCGAGAGCAGATGGCTATAACATTAAATTTCCTGAAAGCATTAGGGATAATGGTATTGATTATCAAGTTAAGCAAATTAACTGTACGGTTGATTCTAATGGAGCAAAAATTACGGATAGTCATTCCTATTTTAGTAGTTTTAGCTATAATGCCGCATTAAATACTGCAGGTGCAAGCTTTGTAAAAAATATAAAAAGGATTGAGGTTCCTAACCGAGTAGAATATATTGAGGTTGGTTCCTTCAATGGTCTTGGATATGTTGAAGAGATGAAACTTCCATTTGTTGGTACAAAGCGTGGAAATCATAATTTTGATGGAAATTTAGGAGCAGATGGCTATAAGTCTGCATTTTTATCAATCTTTGGATATGGCTCAGTATTGATGGGAAGAGAGGTTTCTTCCTTAAATACTTTGGGATTTTATAGCTTTGATTATAAAACAACGTATATTGATCAAACTCAAGGAAATACTGTTATTCAATCTCCTACTATAACATTGGGTTATCAAGGCAATACAAATGGTTTTGATGGCGCAGGTACAACCCTTTGGGTAACAGATAATAGCACATCTAGTGATGCTACATATTTATATATGCCATATTATCTAAGCTCAGTTGAAATAACTGATGAGGTATATGTGGCTCCACGTGCATTTTATAATATGACAGTACTTAAGGATGTAACAATTAGTTATAATAATGATCCTAATTTTACTAATAAGTTTACTGATGCGTTAACAATGGGAGAATATGTATTTTATCAGTGCTATAATTTGCACACAGCTATATTACCATCAAATTGTGGTACGATTGGAACAGGATGCTTTGCAAATTGTACTAGATTGGGTGGAGCTGCAGTTGAACTTAATGGGAATCCTATAAACGACTCAAACGGTAATCAAATTAAAGGAAAATTAATTTTGCCAGAAGGATTGAAGGAGATTCCTGAAAGCTTGTTTGCAAATTGTGCTAGCCTTAGTGAGGTTACATTACCAAAGGGCATTACTGCAATTCGTTCAAAAGCTTTCTTAGATTGTATTAATTTAAGTGTTATTAAAAGCTCTTCTGTGGATGCTAGTAATAATCCTGGAGTAATTACATTGCCTCAAACAGTAACGAGCATTGGAACTCAAGCTTTTAGAAATTGTAAGGCATTCACAAACTTTTCTGTCCCTGTTAATGTTACATCAATTGGAAGTATGGCCTTTAACGGATGCTCGAAATTAGCAAGTATTACTTTACCATTTATTGGTAGTAAAGCCGGTAATTCTAACTCAAAGGAAGCATTATTCGGTTACATTTTTGGTGAATATTCAGAGCTAGCTGATGGCACAAACGATGGAGCATTAAGCTCGGCATATCAGGTTGTTCAAAATGAAACTGGAGATCCTAATGAGTCTGATACAACAAAGAAACATTCGTTCTTTATACCAGAAACTTTAATTAATGTAACAATTTTAAACGAAACAGTTGTAGCGCCTGGTGCGTTTATGAACTGTTCAAAGATTCAAAACATTAGAATAATGTCATCACAAGCAGCCGGTACAAAGGATACTGTTACAACTATAGCAGAAGGTGCTATGTATGGATGCTCTAGCTTGAAAGAAGTGTCTTTGCCATTCGTTGGTGCTAGTGATTCCGTTTCTAATGGACAATTAGGATATATTTTTGGTAAAAATTTATTTTCAAATACAGAACAAGTTAAGATTATAAATGAACCAAACAAATATTGGTATATTCCTAGTGGCTTAAAAACAGTTACTTTAAATCACCAAACTGTATTAACAACATACTCATTCTATAATACCTTTATGGTAGAAAATGTAATTATTTCTAAAGCGACGCAAGAAGCTCAAAGAAATGTTTTTTATGGCTGCAAGAATTTAACAACCTTAGAAATTCCCTTTGTTGGAAAACAAAGAGGAATCGATGTAGGTTCTTCTAATAGTAATAGAAATAACTATGGATATTATTCCGATGGTAATGATTATTGGTGGGAGGATCTTGCAGTAAGAAACTCAATGGTATGGTTATTTGCGCCAATGGGCTCATATGGCCAGGAGGTCGATGGTTACTATGAACATTGCTATATTTCAGGGTCATGGAGATATTCATCATATTCAGCATCTATACCAAATTCATTAAGTACAATTACAATAACGAATGACTCAGCTATTCCTAGCTATGCATTTAGAGCTTTTACAAAGCTTAACACAATTGAAATTCAAGATACTATTGTTTCTGACAATAAAGGATTAGTTTTAATAGATGGTGGATGTATGACAGGCTGCAGTAGTTTAAATACATTAGTTGTTCCATTTATTGGCGCTGATTATAATAATAACAGTCAAAATAATTACACACATACAATTGGCTGGTATTTTGGAACTACTGCATATAGTAATTCTTATGTTGCTAGTCAATCAGGATATGTATATTATATTCCTAAATCTTTAACAAGAATTAATATAACGGGCTTAATCTCTTCAGTTCCTGCATATGCTTTTGCCAATATGACATCTTTGTCATCAGTTGCAATTCCAAATGCTACAATTACAACAATTGGAGATTATTCTTTCTATTGTGATAATAATCTTACAACGATTAATTGGCCAAAGGCTCAATTTAATAATGTAGCTAATTATGCTTTTGCAAATTGCTCATCATTAGGAGAGATGGATAATTTTATACCAGCAACTGTTTCAACAATTGGAAATTATTCATTTATGGGTACATCCATAACGGGAATTAGTGCGGTGCTAAATGCTAAAATTACATCCATTGGGAATGGAGCATTTAAGAGTTGTTACCAAATAACTGAATTTGATTTTTCAAAGTATACTGCACTTTCAAGTGTTGGAAATTATTTGTTTGAAGACTGTGGAAGATTAGTCAGTGTTAAAAATATTAAATTTTTAACTAATTACATGTTTAAGGATTGTATTTCACTTAGAGGTGTAAACTTAAATGAATACTATACTTTACCAACATCAAAAAAGCAAATTCCTGAAGGATTATTCTATGGTTGCTATAATTTATTAAGTAATGGTGTTGCTGGTGGTCTAGAATTTGATAATTCTTCATCTACAATTGATACTATTGGTGCTTATGCATTTAAGGGATGTTCATCACTTACTACGTTTACGTTACCAGAAAGCATTATTCAAATTGGTAATGGAGCATTCCAGGATTGTACACATCTAGAAAAATTAAGAATTAATCGAAATTGTGTCTCAATGATTGCTGGTACTAATAAAAAGATTAATGTAGACGATTTAAAAAACGGAATTTTCTATGGATGCAATAAGGATTTCTACTTAGAGGTATATTATCAAGAAAGTCAATGGCCAACTAGTTGGGGTTATAATTGGAACTGTTACTTCCCAGTAATGGTTATTGGTCAAAATACAGATAATATGTTTAAGTACTCTTATGATGAGGACTTAAAGGGATATGTAATTGTAGGATTTAATACTGAAGATTATGTGTTTGTTACAACATTGTCATCAGGATTGAAGCAATATTTGTTAAGTGATATTGTTATTTTCCCCTCAACATATAATGGTCTTCCTGTTAGAGGTATTATTAGTGGTGCCTTTGATGGATATGGAGACAATTACTTTGAAAAGGTTAATTCATTTGTCCTAGGTGAAAACTATGTTGAAATAGGTGCAGGAGTCTTAAGCTTTAACGCTTCGCATACAGTTTATATTTATTCTCAAATGACTGTTGCACAAGCTACTAAATATGCAACTCCAGCAACGGCTTCAGGTAATTTTGTACCTGAAACGTTGGGTGCTCAGGCTAATGCAAACGCAATTACAAATTATTATGGTACGTCATATGGTGATGAAGATGTATATATAACAAATGGTATTGTTTTCTATAAGGAAGCTTGGCGATTTGTTGGTACAACACCAACTATTCTTATGTCTGCCCTTGATTTTAAACTAGAAGATGATTCATATACTTATAATATGGGTGATGCAATTGAGCCAGTGATTATAGAAATTGGTTCAAATGAAAATTGCATTAAATATGTAGATCCAACAATGGTTAGAGAAAATCAAAAGGATATTATTTATGATCGCTTCTATAATTATGATTCATCTACTCATCAATATATAACTAGTAGCATTGCAAGCTTTGATAATGTAATTGTTAGATATAGTAATAATGTTAATGTTGGCACCGCTTCAATTACATTTACATCTAATACTGGATTTTTATATGGATCAGCAGTTAAAACATTTACTATTACTCGTTATGAATTAATGCTTTTCCATGAGGCAAATGAATCTGATAATATTGAAAATGAATTTGGTTATGGATATCGCGCATATTCAGATGTATTTTTGGATTATTATTATAATTTAGAAGGTATATCTGATTATAAGGATGCTATTTTGAAGGTAAAATACAATGGCTTAGGATGGTCAAATGATCAATGGACAGTTTCAGGTCAAGCTCCTAATCTTCCTACTGGCTATGTATTAAAAGGAAAATTGAAAACTGAAAGTAATGATGTTGGACAATATTGGTCTGATAAACATAATGGAAATGGTGGAGTTTCAGGCTTAGGCTTTGTTTGGGAAGGCGGATACCATGTCTATAATACTAAGGGCCAAGAGGTTACTAATAACTTTGTACCAGTAATTACATTGTTTGTAGAAATTACTCCATATGATTTCATTGATTCAGATATTGTATGGGATGGTGAATGGAATGCTGCAACATCTCGTTATGAATATAAATATAACGGATTAGAGCTAACCCCGAAGCCTTATATTTACGATGAAGCATATGGTAAAATGGATGCCAAATTTATCGTAGAGGTTACTCCTACAAATAATACGGTTGCGATTGATCCAGGTACAATTGGTACAATGACAATTGTAAGCTACAGTAAAAACTTTGCATATAATGGTCAGGCTGGAACTACATTTACAGCAAATTTCGAGATTGTAAAAGGAGAAGTAACAATTACAATATCTTCTCAATATACATTGGATGAGGACCATAATTATTATCGATATAATGGTGGCTTTAGCTCATGGATAGATACACCACCAACCTTTACAATGGAAATTAATGGTCTAGGGCCTAATTCAGTTTTAAATGGTGAACTCATTACTACAAGTACTAGTACTAATCTAGAAAAGGGTACATATTCTTCTGATTCTAATAATTTAAGCCGTAAAGGTGATTTTAATTGGGATACAAATATTTATTCAACAGGATATTATATTGAGTCTTCACATCGATTAACTAACGATGCTGATCCATCTTTAGGTTTTATGGATGAAACTCAAAAATATAACGTTACATTGAATGCTACTTGTGAAATTAAGTATGCTACAATTGATTATAATCTATCTATCAATGAATATTTACCTACTGACAATCCTAATGGTACTGTATCATACAATCAAGAAATAATTTCAATTGATGATTCATTACAGGTATTTGAAAAGAATTTCTCTCATGATGATATAGGTGCAATTGATCCATTATATATTAAGTATGGAATTGATGGATACGAGCACAATTTAGGTGCTATATTCTATAATAAGTTTACAAATAATCCAACCGTAACAATTACTGAAAATAGTAGTCATACTAGTGGCTCAACATATATATTTAAAGAAATTCCAGGTACTGGAGAAATAGATTTAACATTAAAAATTGAAAAAACAAATTATGAAACTGTAACTAAGAATATTAAACTTGTTTTAACAAAAGGTTTATTTAAATTTAAATCACTTGATAAGGAATATGATAGAGAGCCAGTAAATGTATTGAATGCTCTTTTAAGAAGACCTTCTGATTTGGATTCAAATGTTGTTAAGGAATTTAAATTCTATGATAAGGATCATAATCAAGAATTAGCATCAGCCCCAAGTGCAATTGGAAGCTATTATGTCAAAGTTAAAATGACTGGTAGTCAATATTTTGAGGATTTTGATGAAAGAATTGATTTTAATATCACTCCTCGTAGCTTAATTATTCAAGTTGATGATCCGATTTCTTCTAAAGAGTATGATGGTCAGCCTTGGTCTTATGTGTCTGGTGCAAACGGAACGGGAGATACAAGCTCTACAAGACCTAGCTTGAATTTGTTAAGTGGAGATTCATTATTTGGTTCATTTAAGTCAATTTCAAGTGCTGTTAAGTTATATAAATCATCAACTACAGGTGACTTCTATGTTGATGGATTGTGGCGAGTTTCTAATGATGCTTTAGGTGACCAAACAGGTAATTACGTTGTTATATTTAAGGGTGAATTTGAGATTTTACCTAAGCAATTTAAATATAAATTAAATGTTGACTGGTCTGACAATAATCAAGATGCATCAGGAACATATGTATTTACATATGATCAAGCATACCACTATGCAACAATTACAGTTTCAGATCCTACATCAAATTATCATATTTATTATAGTGAACAAAATCCTGAAAATGGAGCAGTAGAGGTTGATTGGTCAACTCAACCATTCTTCTATTCACAACCAAATTCAGGTACTGAGTACTATACTACATATATTAAGCTTGTAGCAGATAATTATGAAACTAAGTATGACAGCGTTGTAATTAAAATTAATGGTAAGGATGTCGAAATTATATGTGATACAGCAGATAGGACATTTGCATATGATGGATTTGATCATTCAATTAATGTCACTACGAACCCATATTATGCGGATGTATATTATAGTCTATTAGCTGATGCACCAGATAATATTAGTAATATTGATTTTGATTCTATAACAAATTGGACAACTATTCCTCCTGTTGGAATTGATGCTGGAATTTATCATATAATCGTTAAGGCAAGTGCTTTAAATTATAATACAAGTTATAAATATCTTCCTATGGTTATTGATAGTAATTTAGGCTCTCAAATGACAATGACAATCACACCTGATAATGTAACATATGATCGTCAAATGCACGGATTTAAGATTTCTAATTTAGGTTCAGGAATTAATATTCAAGATCTTACTATCAGAGTTGCTATGGATGATGGTAACAAGAATTGGTTAACATACAACCTATCTGAGATTGTTGTAGGTAGTGCCAATTATCAAGTGGATTTATTTACAAAAGCTGGTACATATGATATTTATGTTGAAATACTAAAGCATGGATATCGTCCAATTAAGAAAAATATAACAGTAAATATTAATCCTCTATCCCTAGATTTGAATTGCGATTTCTATCAAGGCCAATATGATGGTGAATATCATTCAGGTATTTTATCTAGCTCATCAGCCGATCGCTTAGTTATGACAGGCTCTCTTGAGACAAATGATTTATCATATCAATATGCTCAAGTTGTTAATGGTATTGAAAAAATGATTCCATTAAAGGTTGAGTATGGTACTGTTCAAGGAAATCAGATTGTTTATTCTCCAGTTATTGCAAGATATAAGAATGTTACTGGAGCACCTATTCCACTTTATATAAAAGTTTCTGGAGATAATTTTGAAGAGAAAATCTTTAGTGGAACAATTCTTATTGAAAAAGCTACAAATATTCAGCCTAATTATACGGATGAAATTGAAATTGAATATTTAGCTCGCCCTGTCACATATAATGATTTAGGTGTAACAACATTCCATGATGGTCAAAAGACAATTAAATATCGTGATGTTATAATTACAGGTGATGGTACTAAATCACCAGGTAATTATAGGACAGCTCCTCAAGATTTAGGTTGGTACTATGTTGAAATCGACTATGCAGATACTTCAAATTGTGAAGGCACTTCAATTGAATTTTATTTTCATATTGTTCCTCGTGTTCTAACTGTAGAATATACAAAAGAATACGAATATACGAGCGAAACAATTGTACCTCAATATACTGTAACGACTGGAACAACTGATGTTGTTACATATAGTATTGCATCCTTTGATGGTGCTGGAAATGCTGATACATGGCATATAATTCCAGGTACATATTATTTCAAGCTTAATGATGATTATAATAACCCTAATTATGTTTTATCAGCATCAGATAGAGGTTTAATTGAATATCGGATTATTAATCGTAAGGTTTTAATTTCATTTGATGCAGAAAGAGATTATAAGGCTGATGTATTTGAACTTAATGTTGATTATACAAGCAGTAATGCTAATACTAATTCTGATTCAGGATTCAGTGTAACAGCTCTTTTATCAAATGACACATTGAAAGCTAAAATAAAAACGCGTTATTCATCAGTAGGAACATATACTTACCGTATTACATACGTATATAATGCAGCAAGTGGTCAATGGGAATTACATCCAAGCTATACGCCAAAGCTAGAAGCTTTCACGTTAGAAAATCTCGAATTATTTGATACAAATACAAATGCTCCAGAATTATATTATGATGTTGTATTTGATGTAAAGCTTGTAATAAGCTATCCAGAGCTTGATGTTGATGCTCCTGAAGAGCAAAAATTTGTCTTCGATGGATTTAATAAAAATGCTAAGGTTGCAATAACAAGTAGCTACCCAGGAATTATTACTTGGAAATTCTGGACAGGAGATGTTACTGAGGAAGAAGCAACAGATATTTCTTCAACAAACATTAACTTCCGTAATGTAGGAACATATACATTAAATTATGTTATTTCTGCAAGTAATTATAAAGAAAAAAGTGGTAAAGTTAGAGTCATCATTGATCAAGCTAGTATTTCTACTGATATTGATTCTTTCAGTGGTATTTATGATGCAGAAAAGCATAGAACAACATATACGATTCATACGTCACCACTTTATTTGACTGATAGTGAAAAGCCAAAGCTTTATTACTTTAAGAAATCTATATTAAATAATGTATTGGGCATGAGCTTAAATGATTTATACGATTTCTTTGATAGTGATACACCAGAAAATAATGCTTTGTTTGCATTATATGACTCAAAGAGAAAGAATCCAGATTCAAATGGAGACTATATGATTGATGCTGGCGATTACTATGCTGTATTGTATAATCCATCAAGAATTGATTCAAACATTGGTAAGGTGCTTCAAATCAAGGAAATAAGACTTGAACAAAGAACCTTATATTTCAAAACAACGCTTACAGATCCTTGGAAGAGATTTAAGGTTTATGATGAAAGTAAATTTGAAATGCCAAATGGTGTTTGGTTTGTTAATAATGTATTTAGCTCAACATATGATGAAAGTGCTAATTCTAAGAATAATTTAGCTAATGCTGGATTAATTCCAGGGCATGTTATCAAGGATATTAGCTTGGCAAATTATACATTTACTACATCATCAGCTGATGCTAAGGGTGATTTTGATGGTGAAAATAATGGTGATCCATATGAGATGGAAGGAGACTTTGAGTTTGTATTCTTTGAAATAAATGCTAATAATAACTCAGTTGTTGAAAATTATCGTCCTGCATTTACAGAACTTGATGATGGAAGCTACCCTATACAAATTACAATTAAACGTGCGGAATTAAAGGATTTCTATGTTCAAGATAGTGAAGTTGAATATAATGGTCATAACATATTACCAAAATATACAACAAAATCTGATGGTCAGGTTGAGACCTTATATATTAAGACTGATTCTGATTATAATGAAATTGATGGTTCAATCCTAACTGATCAAACTGATGTTGGTTATTATCGTGTTTATATTCATATTGCACAAGGTAAAAATTATCGAGCATGGGCTGGAAGTGATCCTACAACTGATCGTGATATTTATATAAATGGCAAGTGGTATAAGATTGCAAAGGTTCATTGTATACCTAAGAATGTAAATGTTCAATGGGAAGAAACCTCAGTGGTTTATACTGGTAAGGATATTTATGCTAAACCATATATTACAGATGTGTTTGGTAATCGAATTGATTTCCAATATGAATTATTTGATTCAAAGCGTATTAGTGTTGGCTATAATATTCCAATGCTTAATGCTGGCAGATACTTTGTTAGTGCTTTACCAACAAGTACAGTAAATGCTAATAATTATATTCTTAATTATGATTCAATCCAATTTAACGTTACTAAGCGTATTATTAATATTAAATATATAACTAATGAAACTTGGTTAAAAACAAATTGGTCTAAAACATTTACAGAAAATGATACTGAAAATATTATTGGATTTAAGGATTCATTCCCTGGGTATAATTTGGAATTAACTTTAAAAACTAAAGCTGCAAAGGATGGAACCTATAGAGAAGCGACATCATTTGATATTAATGCTAAGGTTACAGATCCTTCAGGAAATTTCAAATATGATAGTGGAATAAATATATTTGATGGTCAAACATATTATGTAGCTGATAACTTTGAATTTACAATTGGTGATGGAGATGTTGAAGTTACATTAATTAGCAAGGATCTTAAGGTATCTGCTGCAGATGAGGATATAAAGTTTGATAATCAATATCATTCACCAAAGGTTGATGTTATAAGCCATGCATCTGGCTATGATATTCAATACAAGTGGGGATATTATGATGATGCAACCGATTCATTAGTTGACCCTGTTGGATATGAGAATACTGCTTGGTCAGCTATAAAGCCACAATTTATCGTTGTTGGTACATATTATGTTGGATATCAGGTTTCTATTGCTGGAGAAGATGGTAACGAAAGCTTAGAGGTCGGTCATGTAATAATTAGAATTAGACAAGCAGATGCATATTTGACAGTATCTAATTTAAATAGAACATATACAGGAACGACATTTGATACTTCCACGATTGGTATTAGTGGAGGCTTTAATGGTGATTTCAATTCAAGCGGAATTGAAACATCTGGTAATAGATATAAGCTATTAAGGTTTTACTTTAAGACTTCAGGTGCTCCGGATTCTGATTTTTCTGAAACATTACCAATCAATGCTGGTAGGTATGTTATAAAGATTACATCAGATTCAGATAATAATCCTAATTATTTACAAAACTATACAACATTAGATTCGATTCAAAATATGTTTGAATTTGAAATTACTCCAGCCGTTTTAAGACTTGATTATAATGTTGATTTAGAGGTAAAGGATGAAACAAATATTACATATGATAGTAATCCGGGTTCCTCTGATTTTAGAAGTATTGAAACAACTGCTCAGTTTAATCAAAACTTCTTCATCGGAAATAATACTGTAAATAATACAATTCAATTATCAGGCCTTTTAGGCGCTGATAGGTTCGAATATCATATTTATAGTGCTTCAGGACAAAAATTATCACGTATGACTTATCTTTACTCAAATGCTGTAGCTACAGGTAATGGAGTGGATAATTCATGGCTATTCTATAATAATGATTTGTTTGGAATGGAATGGAAAACAACAAATGGAACAAGTGATAATTCATATAATTATCGTATTATTCTTCAATTTAAGCTTCATGCTCATTATCCTGAGATGACAGTAAGAGAGATTCCAGATGTTATGGTTGATTATACTGGTAGTCCAATTAGTTTTGCAACGTCATTCAATAAGCAATATAGTACGAACGTTATTAATTATGTAGATGATCCTTCCTCACAATATTGTGTAATTCACTATGGTAAGAAGAATTCAACTAGTAATTTAGATTATACTTTAGATGACTATGAGCAAACAGCTCCTGGTGTATATACGGTTTACTTTATGATTTATGCAGATAATGCTCAAGATTCTTCAGGTAATTTAGTTCATTTTGAAAATTATTATGGAAGTGCTAAATTTACAATTAATCCTAAATCTCGTGTTGATGATGGCTTAACTGTTTCTTCAAATCTTCTCAATAAGATATATGATGGAATAGCATATGATGAAAACACTTGGAATTCAATAAAGAATAATAATGGTGTTCAATTTGGAGAAACTCTTCCAAATCAATGGTCAATTTCTTATTTCGTTGCCCAAGAACAAATACAAGGAAGCGGAGATTGGAAGATTTCTGGTAAAGAGCTTTCTAGTGTGACAAATGCCGGTGATTATATCTATCGTTTAAAGATTCCTGCACAAGGAAATTATGCAGAAACGGTTATTGAAAACCACTTTAAGATTGATAGAAGAAAGTATCATATAAGCTCTAATAATGGCTCACCATATCAGGTTATGTATTCTGGTGTATACTGGAATTATGATCTAGTAAGTGCTTTAAATGATGGCTCATCTGATTTCTCAGTTCAAAGACAAACGGGAAATGGTGATGAAGGATTGCTTGATGGTATTTATAATCATAAGCTAATTACTGCATTGCTGATAAGTAATAATTCAATTGTTGGTATCTATACTCAAGCCGGAACTGATAAGGGTATTATTAATATTCGTCCAGAATTCCATGTGATACGTGATGCGAATAATGTTGATGTAACAAATAATTATGATTTCATTTTTGACTTCGAGCTTGAAATCACAAGAGGTACAATTACATTAGGAACAAATATTCCTAGTGATGGAATATTTAACTATGATGAAAATAGTGGTGTTAGATTTGAAGCATGGATTGTAACACCTACTGGATATTCTAAGGGCTCTAATATTGAATATGCTGAATATGATTTTGCAACAGGAACATATGGTTCTTGGACAACATCAACTAATCTTAAGACTGAAGCAGGCACTTATCAGTATAAGGTAAGAGCGACTAAGGTAGCTAACTTTAATGATCTTCTTGATCAGGTATATACATTTGAAATTAAGAAGGTTAGAAATAGCTTAAGCATTGATTCGCTTGATAAGGAATATGATGGAAATCCTGTAAATCCAGTATTCCATACATATGATTTTAACGGTACTGTTTCAGCGGCTCTAAGTGCTGGAAAAGATGTTGAGGTTAAATATTACGAGAATAATAATGGTGTTAGAGGTGGAGAAATCTTAGGACCTACGCCTACAAATGCTGGTACATATTGGGTAACTATTAAATATGGTGATACAGCTAACTTTATGGGTATTCAAGAGGAAAAGCAATTTACAATTACACCTCGTGAACTTGTTGTTTCAGGATATGATACTGATTTGACTTATAATGCAGAAGAACAAGCTCCTAACTTTACAATTCTTACGAAGACTGGCAATAATAGTTTTAATTCTAATAATTATGAAATATTCTATTATAGCCAAAATGATTTGGTAAGTCCTCTATCATCTAAGACTAAAAATGTTGGCGATTACCGTTTAGTTATTAAACTAAAAGGAAGCGGAGCATCAAGTGCTGAAAATAATTATTCATTTGGTGAAGGAACTAAAGAATTCTACATTAACTATAGAATTAATAAATGTGTTGTTATATTCTCAGCTTCAATGAATTATAAATATGATGGAAATATTCCTGTAATTGGATTAAGCTATATTCAAACACTTGCATCTAACCCACTTCCAATAGGAGTTGTCCTTAATTCTGCAATTAAGGCTAAGAGTCCTGATGCTAAGCTATATGCAATTAATTGTTCTTATACAGATGTTGCATTTACTAATAATTTTGAATGGAATAATACTCCATCTTCTGTACCATTATTAGTAAAGAATAGTATTGCAGAAAATCTTGACAATTATGATATTAGACTTGATCTTAATTTAAACGTTGCATATGATACTGTGCCATATGTTGTTTCTAAATATGAGGGAATTTATGATGGTGATTATCATACAATAACATTTACATTTAGTGGTGATGATAATGCTGAAATAAGATATTCAGCAAAAGCTACTAATGATATTTCAGAATATTCTACAACTATTCCTAAATTTAAGAATTACACTTCAAATCCTATTCATATTTATGTTGCAGTAAAATCCACAACATATACAAATGGTGAATGGAAGTTCTTAGGTCTTGATCAAGCAGCATCTGATTATGATGAATTTACGGTTAAGATTGATAAGGCAGATACTAGAATTACTCCTCCAAGTATTGATTTAAATAAGATTTACGATGGAAAAGTAACTCCTAATCCAACAAATATTGATTATTTATCATATGGTGGAGATAACCTAGATAGCAAGCTTACTTATACATATTACGTAAAACAAGGTAATCAATATGCAGAATGTAATAGTGTTCTTCAAAATAGAACAAATGTTGGTGAGTACTATTTGATTATTTCTCTAGAATTTGATTCAGGAGATAATTACAATAATACGGCGACAGATCCAATTTATTTTGCAATTAAGCCTCGTGATTTAGTAATTAAGATTCCAAATAAGGTTAAAACTTATGATGGAAATGCTTGGAGTGCATTGCTTGCATCATCTGCTTCAGAACAAGGAAGACTTCTAGATGCAACATTTGAAAAGGTTCCTGGAATTGAGGAATCTGGTCTTGTAAATGGACAAGCTTTTAGAGGTACTATTTTAACAAAATCTGTAAATAGTGGTCATTATTATGGTGGTATTGTTGGTTCAACCTTAACTGATCTTGTTTGGAAGAGTGGATATGGTTTCTATGTAGAAGGAGATACTAATTCAATTATTCTTTCAAATAACTATAATATAAGTATTGAAACAACAATTACTATTGATAAGGCTGATTTAGATATTGAATTCTTTGATGTAACTCATATCTATACTGGCCAAGAATATTTCATAACTCATACTTGGTATAATTATCCTATTGTATCTGGAATTACACAAAGCGCTGATTATGATAATTATATTCAATATTCAAAGGATCCTCTAGGACATGGTGCTCCACCATCATCTTGGAGTAATGTTCCAATTGGATGTAGTTTTGGTAGTTTAACTATCTATATTAAGATTGAATTACCTAATTATAATATATTCCAGGATACTAGAACAATAACAATAACTTCTGTTCCATCAAAGCTTATTGTTACTGACTGGGGTTCATTTAAGGCAAATCCTGAGGATATGATATATAATGGTTCACAATATACATTTAATGATATTCAAATGACATCTAGTATTGTGGGAGATACTAGAGTGCCATACATAAGATATTATGAGCTATTAGATGATGGAGCAACTTACCAAGAATTATTAGATTCTAATGGTAAACCATATGCACCAGTTAATGCTGGTAAATATGCAATAACATTATGCTTAGATGCTGATACAAATAATGGCTATGATAAGTATGAATCATTGAAGCAGCCTTTTGAAATTAGAAAGAGATCAGCAAAGGTTTATTGGGCTTCAGAAAAGTGGATAAAGGATAGTGTAACAGGAATTGTAACTCATAGAAACAATTATACTGGTAGCGTAAATCTTCCACTTGGACGAGTATATGGAATTCTAAATGATGCACAAGGACATCTTGAAATAATTCCACTGGTTGTAACACCAGCACAAGGCTATAATTGTATTAATGTTGGTGTTCAAAAGGCAATTGCTCAAATTCAAGCAGGTATAGGCCCTGGAATTGTAAATGGATTATCGCAAGCTAATTATGATCAAAATTATGTTTTAATCAATAATGAATGCGATTTCGAGATTATTAAATCTACGGATATCGGTGGAGGATCAAATTCTAATCCAACCTTCCCAGATGGTGGAGATCATCCAAATAGTGGCGATGGTAATGATGATAATAATCCAACAAAGCCAGATAACAAAAATAATCCTGATAATCCAGATAACAATTCTAAATTTGAAGGAATTAGATTTGAGCTTAAGCAATATGATCCAACTGCTCAAACAGCTAATACACCATTTAAGTATAGTGTAAACTTAAAATTATACTTTACAGTAACTTACTTATATAGTGATTCTACAACTAAAGTATATTACTATGAGGTTGAACCAATTTCATTATCAACTGCGGCAAATACTAAGTTTGTTATTAAGACAATCTACGATAGTACTTGGCAGACATTTGATACTAATCCATCTTGTCAATTTGACTTTATTCTTAAAGAAATTGTAAAGACACCAGAATTTGAGGTCGATGCAGTATTAAAGGATAATCAAAATTATGCATGGAATACAAATGGCGATACAGCTGATTGCAAAATTATGGTTCAGTTAGATCCTCTTGAAATAACAGATTATGTTAACGACATTAAGCTTACTAATCCGACATCTAGTAGCTTGTTGTTAGCTAAAAATGCTGACGGTTCTGCAGCAAAAACTGAATATGACCAGACAAGTGCTGATCAAAAAACAATTGTAACAATTAGGGGAGGATTAGTTGGCTCTCAAACTGATATAGTTCTTGACTATTCTTCTGGAGCATTTGATATATTCTATGGTAACAATATGAGACCTACAACATCAAATCCTACCGAGAATGCTTACTATGTTGTTAAGAGCAAGGCTTCATATCCTATTAGTTTTGAATTTGGTGATTACTCAACTTATAAATCTGTAATGGAATCAAATGCAAGTAATCCTGATTATATGAATCAAAATAAGATGCCTACTACAACACCTGCTTTCAACCCTGCATTCACATTTGAAATTAAAACCCCAGAACCTACATATTTACAGTTAACTAATTCATCTACAGTTAAGTTCGTAAGCTATGAACAAGACTTTAGTTTAAATACGTTAACTTATACATATGATGTTTCAAATGACGATAGATATACAGCCTTAGCTTCTAAGACTGTAGCAGAAAGAAAGAATTCAATTTATAAATTAAGCCATTTACCTCAAAGAAAGACTGTTTCTGATTTATTAACAAATAACTTTGTAAATAATTTAAAACACATTGTTGTTTGTGATTCTAATGGAAATGTAATATTTGATGGAGCAAATGGTACTGATTTATCAACCGCATCAACGGATTATATTGGAACTGGATCATATATTTCTTTATATGACAGCGATGATAGCGTATCAAGACTTTTAATTGATTGCGTAGAAATTGTTGTAGTTGGTGATTTGGATGGAAATGGAATAATAGAGACTGCTGATAAAACAATTGCTAAGGATTTTGCAAAGAAATTTACAAAATTAACAGAGCCAGAAATAAATGCGGTTAAATACATAGCAGGTTTGACTGGTACCAAAGCAAAGATTGAAACAGCAGATGCAACAAACATTGGTGCAAAATCTAAGGATACACATGATCAACTACCTGATTATGAATATTATCTAGATAATATATTATATAATCAAAATTATTCTTTTTCGTCTTAATAATTTTTGGGTGACTGTTAATTACTAATGGTCACTCAAAAATAACATAAATTTTATTCATATTATGAAAGGAGTGAATATAATATGATAAAAAATATAAAGAAAAAAATTATATTATTCTTCTTGATTGTTTTATCTATATTTGGTTTAAATTCAATTATTAGTACATCAAAGATAGATAAAACTGTTAATGCTGCTGGAACAAATATTAATCAATGGGTAAGCATTGCTGGTACTAATGTGAAAGTTAAAGTATGTTATACCGAAGATTTATTTGTGGCAGAAGATTACTCAAATTGTATAACATCTGTTCCTACATCCGGCGAATTTTATATGACTGCGTTTGTTGATATAGGTACTTCTTTATCTAGTATGCAATTAGTGTGGGATTTGAATAGTACTGAAGTTGAATCTACTACGTCTATTTTGGGTATTGATGTTACAAATGATGGTAATGCGTTATGGGATAATACAACATTAGATGATAAATCTGATCAAGTAACTGGTAGTATTAGTAATCCAAGAAGAAAACCGTTTTCAAAATTACCAAGTTTACCTGGTAGAACAACTGGATCAAATTACATTGAAGGTAACGCTAAGAACTATTTATATACAACAGGAGTAACTGAACCATTCCCAATATTAACTAACTCACAAATTTTTTATGGTCCTGGTCAAACAACTGGTGATATATCTAGCGGAATATATGCAATATTTAAAATAAGGATAAGGTTAAATTCAGGTGTTACTACTTTTAGTTCAACCTGTATAAGTATGCGTGTAGCAGAAACTACTGGTGGTAAAGTATATGGTGAAAGTCCTAGTGATTTTAATGCTTCTCTAGGTGGTGCAGCTTTAAGTGATAATGTAGATACAACTGTTACAGCTACAAATGATTCTACAACTAAGAATGCAAGCTTAACAGAATCAAATACAACTGCAAACTTTAATTTTGATGCTACCGCAAGTACATCTACAACCTTTAAAGTTAAAGTAGATAATGGAAAAGGTAGTATTGATACAAGTACTATAAGTAGTAATGGTATTAGTCTTGATAGTACTACCCCAACATCTGATGGATATTCATTCACATGTAGTAATACACAAAGAGGTATTTTTTCAACCGTATCGTTTAAGGTTATTTCCGAATCGAAAAATAATTCAAAAACTTATACAATAAATGTACAAAGAATGCCTATTATTACAGGAATGACATTTACAAGTAATGGTGGTTTTGCAAATCCTATTATTACTACAAGCTCATCAAGTTCAACAACTGGAGTTGTAAGTTCATTTAATGAATTACCTAAGGGTACATATTATGTTTGGGGTTCAGCTTCTTTACAATCATTTAACGTAAACTATACATGTGATGCAAAAAGCTCATCTTATAATATTAATAATGGTGGTAATCAAACTGGAAATACTTTCACAGTTAATGCTAAAAGCTTTACAATTAGCTTAGGCTATGACGGTTCAAATAATGCTACTGAAGACTATGTATTTAACTATATGACGATTGCTGATAATGTTGGACTAAAGAATGTTACAGGTACTGTAGCAGGAAGTTCTACAACAGCAACAGTCACATCGACATCAGCTACAGAATATAAAGTTATATTCCCTTATAAAGATGCAAATGGACATGTAATTACTTCAGCAAACATTAATGCTACGCTTACTACACCTTCTTTAAGCTCAGTTGAATATAGTTTTAATCAATCAAACTGGACTTCTGGTAGTGTAGCACCAGTTAGCTTTGCTAGTGGAAATACAACAACTGTATATTTTAAAGTAAAAGATAATTCGACTAGTGCAACTAAGATTTACACGGTTAATGTAGAAAGAACTGTAAGAGATAATACAGATGCTTCTGTAACTGTTACAAATGGTACTTCACAAACTGGCACATTAAATAGTTCAACTTTATCTTTAAACTTTACTTTCCCTGCAACAGCTTCTTCAAGTACAACAATTAAAATTAAAGTTGATGCTGGCAATGGAGAAATTAGTAATTTATCCTCAAATGTAACTAATAATGGTGTAAATAATGGAGAATATACATTAGTTTTAAATTCTTCGGTAAGAGGTAAATATGATGTAGTAACCTTTGATGCAGTTGCTCAAAATGGAACAACAAAAAAATCATATACTATTAACATTCAAAGATTACCTATTATCACAAATATTCAATTTACTAAGGTTGGTTCAACTGGAGTAAATCCAATTTTGACATCTGGTTCATCAAGTCAAACTGATTCTGTTGTAACCATCCCAAGTACAGGACTTCCTAAAGGAAATTATTATGTATGGATTCCAACTGGGATAACAAAGTTTAATGTAAGCTTTACTGCAGATGCATTAAGCGCATTATTTAATGGAAGTACTTACAATGACCCTGTTTCTGTAGCATCTACAACAATAAATGCTAATACATTTACTATCAACTTAAATTCAAGTGATGCAAATAAAACAGAGGTATATACATTTACTGTAAAGACAATGGTTGATCACACTAGTTTAAAAACAGTATCTGGTCGTGTTACAAATGCTTCTAATATTGGTCAACTATCAGGAAATGCAAGTACTGGATTTAAGCTTACATTCCCATATAGTGATTCAAATGGTAATGCTATTACAAGTGTTGACGTTACACCAACTGCTACAGACCCAACCTTAAGTACTGTTTATTATAGTACAGATGGTGGTGCAAACTGGACACAAGTGCCAACAGTTGGATATTTCCCTGTTTCAATTAATACTTCAACTAATAATGCTAGTGTTAAGATTAAAGTAGAAGATAATTCTTCTCATAATTCAAAGGAATATGATGTAACAATTGAAAGAACTGTTAGTCATGAGGTAGGCACTGTTGTTGCAATTAGCGGCGCAACTCCTTCAACTGCAACACTTTCTGCTACAACCACATCTACTAACTTCACTCTTCCTGCAACTGCTTCTTCAAGTACAACAATTAATGTTACTGTTGATGGTGGAAAAGGAAAGATTGATTTATCAACGTTAAGTGGTGCAACTTATAGCTCAGTGTCAAATGGAACTTACTCTTTAATTCTTGATCCGACAAATCGAGGCTCATTCTCAACAGTTACATTTACTGTAATTGCACAGGATGGTTCTACAAGCCAAGCATATACTGTAAATGTTCAAAGAAAGCCTATTATTACCAATATAACATTTACCAAGGATGATGGTCTAGTTGACCCAATTATCACTAAGGGTAGTGCAAATTCAAGTTCAAACCCTGTTACTAATTTTGTTGATTTAGCAGAAGGAACTTATTATTTATGGGTATCACCAAATGTAGCTCATTATTTAGTTAATTATACAGCTGATTGCGTATCTTCAACATATAATGGTACAGCTTATGCTAATACAACCGTACAAATTGGTACAACTGATTTAATAATTGTATTACTTTCAAGTGATTCTAATGTAAAAGCTACTTACAAATTTGTGTATAAGACGATAACTGCTAATACGGGATTAAATGATCCTACAACATCTGTTACAGGTACATCAACAACAGGTACGTTAGATTCATCTACCTTAAACTCAGACAATGGTAAAGATTATGTGGTTAAAGTTCCGTATCTTGATAGCCTTGGAAATACTATTACATCTGTTTCAGTTAAAGCACCATTGACTACACCTAGTAGCTCAACCCTTGAATATTATGATGCTTCAACTGGTACATGGAATACAATTACAAGTTCAACAGGAACACCTGTTGCAATCGATGGTACAACAAATCAAGGAAGTATTAAGTATAGAGTTACTGATAAGGTAACACATGATTTTGCTATTTATAATGTTACTGTTGAAAGAGAGGCTGCAGATACTGATAATTCAATCGCAAGTGTAACTGTTTATGATGTTACAAATAATAATGTAGTAAGAGCAGGTACTTGGACCGGTGATACATATACAATAAATAGTAACTTACCATATAATTCAGCTATATTACGTTTTGTAGTTACAGCTACAAGCCAACATGCTAAGCTAACAATTGAAACTCAAACATATGGTAATACAGCTTCTCATACTCATAATATTACTACAAAGAATCAAGCTGTTAAGGTTAAGATAACTGTAACTCCTCAATCTGGTCAAACTGCAGAATACTACATTGAATATTATGTTGCAGATACAAGAAGTACTGATAGAACTTTAAATCAATTTGAGGTAAGTGATGGCTCAAATATACTTACACCTACATCTGGAATATTTACTCCAGGAACTGCGGCTCCATTAACACTTACTTATGATATTCCTTATAGTGTTAATTCACTAACTGTTACCGCAAATGCAACTGCACTTGGTGCAAAGGTATATGGTGCTAAATCAACAACCACATCAAAAATAGTTAATATTACGATGAGTACATTTACTACAAGTAGTCCATCAAAAACTTATAATTATTATGTTTACTCTGAGGATGAAAAGTGGTCTGATGCTTATACAATTGTAATTAACCGTTTACCTGCTAATGGTTCAGTTGGTCTTCAAAATTTAAAGGTTAATGGACAAGATGTATATGATACAAATGGTAATGCCTTTGCAAGTCAATTGTATACATCATCTCAAAATTTAGAGTATACATTAAATCTTGGTGCCGGAAGTAATTATGGTTCAACTGCTACCGTAACTGCAAATTTAATTTCAGGTATTGGTAATGCAAAATTAAATATTTCTCAAGATAATAAGCTATCATCTCAAAAGAAGGAAACAATCGTAGTAACTGCTACATCTGAAGATGGACTTGTTGTTGTAAAATATACAATTACTGTTTATACTGCAGATGAAGATAAGACAATTAGAGATTTCAGCTTACTTGATGCTGTTGCTTCAAATATTATAAATAATGTTGTTGGGTCTAATCCACAAGATTTAAAGGATGAAAATGGTAGTCAAGTATTTAACTATGCTAATGGTGATACCAATGTAGTTGCGACAATTAATTATGCAAATAGAGAAATTTTCTTCCAACTATTATTACAGTCATCAGCTGCTAGAATATATTATAAGTCTGGAAGCATTTGGAGACCAGTTACTACACAAGTTAATAATCAGCTTACATTAGTTGAAGGCTCAAATAAGTATTCATTCGGTATTGTAAGTGAGCTTGAGTATTTAAAGACTGGCGGACAAAATATTGTTCCAACTGATGTTTATACATTTGATCTAACACTTAATACTGGAGATACTGAAAATCGTTTAGCAACATTTGCAGCTACTATTGGTGGAGTTCCAATTCCAGCTAAAGAAATATTATTTAGTCCTGATAGTGATAATATAATAATTCAAAATATTAGTAATTATACTCAAACTTCCATGATAATAACTGTCAATGTTACAAAAATGTCTGCTAAATCTAGTGTTTATTTTCCTGATGATTTATCAAAAGATAAACTAACATATACTCGCTCTCTTACATTAGCTAGTCAAAATACTGAAACATTTAGTATTATGTGTGCACCAGAGAAGGGAAGTAATAAGACTTATACTGTCAATGTGATAAAAGGAAGCGCGACATTAGATGCTAATAATGATATAGGAAATGTTAGTATTAGCGGTTCAAAGCATGGTCAATATTATAATCAAGTTCCAACTGCTACAAATCAAACCAATCCAGAAATTATTACATTAGATGTTGGCGATACAAAAACAACTATTAATGTTGCTTTACCAGCAGGTTCTAAAGCTAGTCCAAAATTAAATGTTAAATCACCTACTGATTCATCATTCCAATCTGTATCTTTGACTAATGGAAGCTATAATCTTGATGTTTCAACAAGTACAACTCAAGCATTAGAATATTTACTTGAGGTTTATGCAACAGCTGAAAATCAAACTGATGGAACAAAGTATTATATTAAGGTCATTGTTCCAATAACCTCTGATAATTCTGGTCTTGATAATATTACTTCAACGGACCCAGATGTTGTAATTAGTGATATTCCGGGAACTGATAATAAGTTAATAGAAGCTAAACCTGGTACAACTGATGTTCCAATTAATGTAACACCAGCTGATTCAAATGCTACAGTAACTATTACAACTCCAAATGGTTCAAATTTAACGTTTACACCTAACGGAACTGATTCATCACAAGGAATTGTTTCTGGTTTGAAGCCTGGAAATAATGAAGTTACAATTACAATTACAGCTCCAAATGGTGATGATTCAACTTATACAACAAATATTTGGGTTGATGAAAATCCTGATTTAGATAATATTGAAGTTTATGATGCTACTGATACTTCAAAATCATATGGATTAGATCCAATATATCAACAATCAACATTTAATTATGTTGTAAATGTTCCTTATTCAGTAAATTCTACAATTTTAAAGTATGCAATTTCTAATACAATTGATACTTCTAAGTTAAATATTAGATACTATCTTGGTTCATCATCTATTTCTAATACATTTAATTCTGCATTAGAAGCAGTTATTAACACAACAAATGACATAACTGTTAAATTAGTTGTTTCTCAAAATTATTCAAAAGCAACACCTGCAAATCCTCTTGCAGCTGGTACAAGAACTTATACAATTGAGTTCAAAAAGGCTCTTCCTGGTACTGATCGTGATTTATTATCAATTAGTGCTAATGGAGATCCAGTTCCGGATAATGGTAATACACCATATGCTCCTGGTGAGTATGTGCTAGAATATGGTAGAAATCAGTCTTATGTTGATTTAACTAATATAACTTATAATGGTAAGTCAATTACTGTTACAAGTACTGATACAACATTAACTGCACTTACAAATGATAATAGTTCATATCGTGTAATGCTAAGTGCAGGTAAGGCTGTTACTGTAACCGTTATGGTAAATGCTGAAGATGCAACAGTAGCTCCAAATATTTATAAGTTTGTTTTAGTTGCTGCTAATAAGGATAAGGATGTTGCAAATCTAGAATTATTTGAAAATAATCAAACATATGTTGATATTAATAATAATTCATTAGTATTTAATGCAAATACTTCTCAATATCCATTCACAGCTAAAAATTCAACAAATGTATTAACATTAAGAATTACTAAGCCTCAATATTCAACTGTTGAAATTGGAGGCGTTGCTAAGAATGATTCTTATGGACAAACTACATATGATTATACAATTGACCTTTCTAACACTGTATCTCCTAATAAGTATACTGTTGATGTTAGATTGCTAAGTGAATATTATGTTGCTTATGGTCAAAATCAAGCAGATGCAAGTGATGCTTATAAGATTGAAATTGAGCGTCAAGCGCTAGATAATGATGCAACATTATCAAAGCTTGTTGTAACTATTGATGGTGTAGCTCAAACTATTTTTGCAACGAGAACACCTGAAGGAACATTTAATATTCCAAATGTTGGAAATGCTACTTCAATTAACGTAGAAGCAACTCCAACAAAGAGTACAACTAAGATTAATGGTTCATCTTCTAATCCATATACTAATTCATTTACTTTAGGTGGAAATACATCAAATGGATATAATTATCAAATTGTTCTAAGTTGTGTTGCTGAAGATGGTACACCTCAAAATTATGTATTAGAAATTTCACGTGGCCCTATTAATGCATCTGACGATAATGGAATTATTTTAATTGAGGTATTAGATTCAAATAATGCATATTATATTGCACAACAAGGAAATGTTGCAAATAATGTTCAACAATTTGATCAAACACAATTACCTTATACAATTACAATGCCATATGGTGCTAAATCATACACGATTAATGCACAAATTCTACAAGGCTCATATGCAAAACTTTATATTACTGATGGTACTGGAAGCAATGATGTCCAAACCGCATCTCGTCAGTTCCAAATTGCATCAACTATGTATGGTACAACTATTACTCATAAGGTTTATGCTATAAGTGATAGTGGTATTAAAGGATTGGAATATACAATCACTATTAAGTTTGAAGAACCAAATGTTGATAATTCTTTAAAGAGTTTAACAGTTGATGGCGATGAGCAAATTACATCTACTACACCAAACAATCCGACATTTACGATTAGCAGACCTAATAGTGTTACAACTGTTGATATTGCTGCAATTGTAAGTGATCCAACTGCAACAATTGCATCTAATAGTCATTTAGGTCGTCTATCATTAGTAGAAGGTCAAAATGTATTTAATGTAACTGTAATTGCACAAAATGGAGATCAACAAACCTATACTATTATTGTAAATCGTGACTATGCAAATCCAAAATTAATGGATTTAGGTGTAACTGGTGAGGCATTATTAGATTATGATACAAAGAAAGTAACTACATTTGAACCAAATACAACAAAGTATTTTGTAAGAGTTCCATATACAAAAGAGACTGCTGACATATATGCATATTCGTCAAGTGTTAGCGATGTAATTTTAGGTACAGGAACAAAGAATCTTCTTATTGGAGATAATAAGTTTACAGTTAAGATTACAAGTGTGCATGGTACTACAACCGAATATGAGCTTCATATTTATCGTCTTCCAGAAGAAACTATGAATGCTTCTCTTGATTGGCTAAAAGTATTCCAAGTTGGTGCTGATAAGAGCAATCTTATGGATGGTTCTGAACGACTTGAATTAAAGGATGAAAATGCTAAAAAGATTTCAGACGTATTTAATTCTGATAAGATTTACTATGGAGTTTATAATGTAAATGGTAAAGTTGGCTTATTAGATGTTAAGTATGACACTGTAGTTCATGGTAATGAATTTTATGATTCTCCAGTTGTTACTGTATTAGGTGCAGATAATCTTCATATCGGTAAGAATCAAGTAGTTATTCTTGTTACTGCACCAGATGGAATTCATCAAAAGGCATATGTTATTGAAGTAGAACGTGATGACATTGCTTATAATGTTCTTGAAGATCAAATTGAATCTGATGGATATACTCTTGAAAAAGTAGTAGACAAGCTTGAATATAATATTAACATTGGTAAGAAGAAGACATCTGAAGTTGATTTCTTATCATATATTGAAGCTTTAAATGCTACAGGCGATAATGCTGAACAAGAACTAGAAATTACTTATAAAACAAACATTGAAAATAATCCTGATGATGTAATTATTGAAATTGCAACTAAAGATGGAATTACAAAACAAGTTATTTTCCATGTTGAATCTACAAGTAATCATAATAATGCAGACTTCTGGACATTCTTCCCACTTATTATCTTATTAATTATTGTCTTAATTATTTTGATTATGATTTTAATTTCTGTTAATAAGGATAAGTATGGAAAGATTACTAGAAAGGCTGACAAGAAGTCAGATAAGAAAGAAAAAGCAGCGAATAAATAAGTTAAAGGAGGATTACTATAATGTTAGATAAAGTGTTGTTTCAAATAGGAAGCTTCGAAGTAACAGTTTTAGTGGTCGTCCTTGTAGCCTTATTAATAGTCTTACTTGTTGCTGCAATGGCTTTTAGACAAAACTATATCATACAAGTAAGATTATCAAGGCTAATGGATGCTGAAAGTGCTAAGCATAACCACGAAGGTTTTGTTACATTATTGCGCAAACGCAAGAAAAAAATACTAAAGAACTCTCGTCAAGTTTCCCCAGCTATTGTTATCTTTTCGCTAGATAACCTTGGTGGGGTCTACGTGGGCTATAAAAATCAAAGACTTTTAATGCGTACAATTTCTGATGTATTTACAGAAGGTCTAAAAAAACAAGAATTTGTAACTCGTATTGACTTTTCTAAATTTGGTTTAATTGTAACTGATAGAAATCGAGAAGAGGTAAAGAAATTCATTTTAAAATGTATTGAACGTTTAAATGAAATAGAATTTCCTAATTATGGCTATTATACCTTTGATGTAACATGTGCTGTATATGAAGCGGTTCCTCTTGAAAATCCTAAGGATGAGGTTGCTCTTGCAATTCAAACACTTAAATATGCAGTTGTTAAGGATGGTAATATTTATTACTATTCGCAAGACGTTCTTGATAAGGTAAATAAGTTAGAAGAAATCAATGCTTCTAAAGAAAGTGCGATGGAAGAAGGATGTATTATTCCTTATGTTCAACCTAAGGTTGATTTTAAAACTGGTAAAGTTGTTGGGGGAGAAGTATTAGTTCGTTGGATTAATGATGATGGTTCAATCAAATATTTCCCTGATGAATTTGTTCCTTTGTTTGAATCAAATGGATATATTCGTCAAATTGATTTAAAAATGTTTGAAGCAGCATGTATAATTCTTCAAAATGCAAAAAACACCGGCCATGACATTGTCGTATCAACTAATTTTTCAAAACTCACATTAAATAGTTTAAGGAAAATAGATCAACTTCTTGAAATCACCACAAAGTATGGTGTTAATCCTTCAAGTATTGAAATTGAAATTACGGAAAGTGAATTTGTATCAACAAATCAAGCATTTACAGCTTCAATTTTAAGATTACGTCAAGCGGGCTTTAGAATTGCTATGGATGATTTTGGAAAAGATTATTCTTCATTATCATTACTTACAGAAAATCGTTTTGATACTATTAAGGTTGATAAATTCTTCTTTGAAAATAGCTTAGCTACAGACAAGGAGAAAAATATTGCCAAAAATATTATTAATCTATTATCATCAGTTGGTTGTAAGATTTGCCTTGAAGGAATTGAAACTTTAACATGTCTTGACTATCTTGCAACTGTTAATCGTCAGGTTTTATTACAAGGCTATTATTTCTCAAAGCCTATTCCTGAAGTTAAGTTCGAACAGTTCCTTGATACTATTTTCCCATTCAATTATCCAGTTGATAGTGATAAAATAAAGCCACAGGTTATTGTGCAAACGGTTGAAGTAGAAAAGAAGGGCGTAGATGCTACTGATACAGATACTAATAATCATACAACAATCAATGTCACTACAAATACCCAAAATGAAGCTCTAGATTCATTGAAAGCTCAAATGTCTGAAATGCAAAGGAAGTTTGAACAACAACTACAAGAACAGCGTGAGTTGACTCATAAACGAGATATAGAGCTTATGCAACAGCAGCTTGAATTTATTAAAAAGACACAAGAAATGCAAGCTAAGAATAAGCCTGTCGAGCTTGAAACTCAATTGATTGATAATCGTGAGGATGATAGAGTTAAACGACTTAAGGAACAACTTGATGAACTTGAGCGTGAACGCGAACGAGATCGTCGCGAAAGAGAACGTGAAAGAGATAGAGAGCGTGATTCTTATCGCGATAGAAGAGATTATGATGATTTACAACAACAAATACGTGATTTAAAAAATCAACAAAATAATAATGGTCCTATGGGATATCCATACCCATATCCTCCATATGCACCATATCCTTATCCATACCCATATCCTCAACAGCAACAACCTCAACAAAATATAGATGTTGATGCTTTAATTGAGAAATTATCAAAGAAGCAAAAGGAACAGGTTGATAGTGCTATGGATGAAATGAAGGCTCAAAATCAATCACTTCAGGATCGTCTTGATGCTGAACGTAAAGAGCGTGAGGAACTTGAGGCTATGCTAAGAGATATCCAAACTAAGGGTGAAGAAGAGGAAGCTGATGAGGCTGAACAAGAGCGTGAGCAAGAAGAGGCTGATAAGGCTTTAACACTTGATGTTGATGCCCTTCCTGTTGATGATGATAACGATACAGATGAGGATGCTGATAACGATGCAGATGATGATACAAATTCTGAAAATGAAGAGCCAGTAGAAAAGTCTGAATTAACTCTTGAGCAAATCGAAGCCTTAGTTAAAAATTATCAGGATAGATTCCAAGAGGATTGGATGAGTCATGCTAAGGAAGAACTTCAAGGTGGATTTGATGAGCTTGTCAAAGGTTTAAGGTTCTATAAGCTTCAAAATGCTGAAAGAAAAACCTTTGTTGATAAGGTTAAAAAGCTTTCTCCTGAGGTTAAGCAAATATATAACATCGTAAAGAATGAATTTATGAAATATAATGGTGTAACTAATAAGCTTACAAATTCTTGTGATGTTTTATATAAGGGTCGAAATCAAATTGCAAAGATTAATTTTACTAAATCAAGGGTAAGATTATATCTTGGACTTGATCCTAATAATGCGGAATATGCCAAAATTCCACATAAGGATTTATCAAACAAGCGTGCTCATGCTAGAACGCCATTCTATATGCTACTTAAATCACCACTTTCAGTTAAACGAGCTAAAAAGCTTATTGCTGATTTAATGGTAATGCATAACTGTGAGGAAAATTTAAATTATAAACCTATAGATTATGCGACTAAGTATAAATTCTTTAAGAAGGATCAAAAAAAGTAATTTAAAATATGGTTGTGAAAACTGCTTTTAAAGTAGAATTTCACAACCTTTTTCATTTACAAAAATGCTTCATAGAAGAAAATGAAAAAAGTTATAATATACAAATTTTATTGAATTTTATCAAAAATTTAAAAATCAAGAGTTGGTGTTGATAAATGCCACTGCTTGAAATTCGTAATGAAGGATAAGGAAATAGCTGATGTACTGGCTTACTAGTTGAAGAAGTAAATAATATGTAATAAAGAATATAGAGGTATTTAATAATACTGTTTTAATTAAAGGATACCTCTTTTTTTGCTCATAAGCATTAAAATGCCGAAATTTGCTAATATTTTTATTTAGTGTTATAATGTGTAATAGGATATTGATAATTTTAGCAAAAAAGAGGCGATGTTACGTGAATAAGAAATTTTTATATATATCAGCTAGTGTTTTAGTAGCTACTGCTGCTTTCCTTGCTGTTTTTTTACCAATAAAATTCAATAAAGCAAAAGATAATAATAAAATTACATCAGGAAGTTTGGTTAATGCAAATGGTGCTAAATTGAGCTGGGATGAACTTTTAAATGAAAAGTCTGATACTGATAGTGATAAAAATAAAATTGTTGTTGAAGAGAATGTTATTACTTATGTTGATTCAGCCTTAGATGGTGAATTGACTCTTCCTACCTCCATTGTAGGAATCGGCGCAAACGCCTTTAAATATTCTAAACTTCAAGCAGTTAATTTTAATGAGGGCTTGGTAACAATTGGTGTTGATGCTTTTTTAGAATCATCTTTAATAAAGCTTTCTTTACCAAGCACGGTAACAACCATTGAAAAGGATGCTTTTTGGAATTGTACAAGCTTAACTAATATTACATTAAATGATGGTCTTCAGGTTATAGGATATAACGCTTTTTATAATTGTCAATTTACCTCTTTAATAATTCCATCATCTGTAACGACTATCGAAGAAGGCGCATTTATTAATTGCAATAAAATCATAGGAACGGTTACGCTTCCTCAAAATATTACTGTAATAAAAAATAGTACATTTAAAGGCTGTAGCAGTGTAAAAGAGTTTGTATTAGGAAATGTTGAAAATATTGAATTTCAAGCATTTTTAGAATGTACATCATTAGAAAAAATTAATTTGCCTAGCACATTAACAAGTATTCAAGATGATGCATTTAGAGATTGTACTAAGCTTAGTACGCTTGCATTTCCAATTGCACTTCAAAGTATTGGCTCACACACCTTTGATGGTTGTAGATCATTAGAAACGGTAACCTTAAATCAAAATATTGCAAAACTAGGAGTTGCCACATTTAGTAATTGCATTAGCTTAAATTCAATTAATATACCACAAGCAATCAATTCAATCCCTGATTCATGCTTTTATGGATGCAGTTCATTAATAAGTATTGATTTAAGTAGTGTAGAAATAATTGGTTATAACGCATTTTTTGGCTGTAAGAACGTAACATTTGTATTAGATGATAATGAGAATGTTCATTATGTTGCATCAAAGGATAAGGATTTTTCTTCGTTAGAACAAATATCAAACGATAAATTTAAAGAATATGCTTTAAAAAATTATTATATAAAAAAAGTAGAGGGTAAAATCAATGAAAATAATTAAGAAACTTATTTCCTTTACAACAGTAATTTTTAGCTTATTTTTTATCATTAGTTGCTCTAAAACAGCTTCAACAACATCTAGCATCGAATTGTTAAATATCGAAGCTTCAGGCATTAATAATGAAACAGTTTATCAAGGCTTTAGCTATTCTAAGTCTTCATCTGTAATAATTACAGCCACTTTTAGCGATGGAACTGAAAAAAATGTAACAAATGATGCTAAATTTGGTAAAATTTCAACCTCAAAAGTAGGACCTGTTGAACAAAATGTAAACTATACATTTAATGGCAAAACAGTTTCTACAACATATGAGGTTTTAGTTTTAGATTACAGCTCACAACGAATTAATCTTGATACAGCTAATGTAAAAACAATTTATAATTTAAATGAAAAATTAACTCTTAATAATTTACGTGTTACAGCATTTTATCCTAATGGTGCTCAAATCAAAGTATCACAATATGATGTAGAATTAACGGATATTTATAATGTTAAATGCGATATTAATAAGACGTTTATTCATGATGGTGTTTATGATGTTAAAATTTCATATCAAAATTGTAATTCAAGTTTTTCGATTATGGTATATAATGATGAAATGACATCATTTCATTATAAGGTAAGTAATTCTCTTGATTATGAAAAAAATCAAAATGTTAATTTTTTAAATGGAAAAGATTTATTTAAGTCTTTATATGCTAATGTTTATATGAAGGGTGAGAATTGCACATATGATTATAATGCTTTGACATATAATGAAATGAATTATGAAGCATCTCTTAAAATTAAATCTTCTATCTCAAATGAAAAAACAGATGGATTAACTATTGCTGTTACAAGATCAGTTAAAGTTGTAATGCTTATAAGACTTGATGCAAATACATTATCTATTCGTGACAGTAGTGAAATGGTAATAAAAAGATATGGTATTACTTCAGGTGTTGGCTATGTAAGCTTTGAACTTGAAGCTGGTACTTATACTATTTCATCTGTTGATAGTTATGCCTATATTTATGATTTATACTTTGTGTATGATTCGGATTTAAATTTAAAAAAATATGATACGATTGAAATTGATAAATCATCTTTAAAGGATGAGTATCATTATAATGATTCATTTGATGTTAATAACTTTAAGGTTAATGGCATTATTGGCTCTTCTAAGGAAGTTCTTGATGTAAATAATTATAGAATTCAATTATATTATAAAGGAAATGAAGTTTCAGACTTTAGTTTTGAGGGTGAATATCAAATAAAATTATCATATATAGGTAACGATTTATGCGATGAACCAGTTAAAAGATATTCTATTAATTTTAACTTTACAGATATGGATAAATTATATTTAAGCAAAATTGTTGTTAATGGGGTTTTAGTTGATATTTCTAAAAATCAATTTAGTTATTATATTATTGTTGATAAAGATATAACTGAAGTTTCATTGGAACTTGAAAGTGTTGGAGAAGGTATTATTACGGTTAATGGAATTGAATATACGAAAGGTATGAAAGTCTCAATAGGTAAAGAAAGTATAAAAATTAACGTAACGGATGGCTCTCGAACAACCGGATATGAATTAATAATTAGGGAATGACTTGGAGATGTTTGAATGAAAAAAATTGTCAATTGGTTTTTGTTTGTTGTAATTTTAGTTTGCATGTTAGTTGCATTTGGATTGATTATTTTCTACAATAATAAAAATTATAAAACAAAAATCACTGAGGTTTTAATGCATGATATTGTAATAGTTGATATTAATGCCATGTTGTAAGCCTAACTTTAAATAAGAATGAAGTATTGTTCTTTTGGAAAGATGAAATTATATGTATTTAGTAGAAATATCAACTATGTGCTTGCATTAAATGGATAATATAGCAAGTTAGCAATAACAATTTTTCAATATTTGAAAAAAATAAAATGAGAGGAGGATGTTGAGTTTTGTTATCTGCTCGACAAAATATATATGAGATATGGATTTTTTCCTAAAACGATGTGGAAGCTATTTAATGGAAGTTTTAAAAGACAGCTTAAGAAAGAATTACATGAACCTAAAGTAGGTACTGTAATGAAGAATGCCAAAAAACGCTATAAGGAAATTGTTGAATCAATTCAAGAGTTTGATAAAGGAGATAGATTCCTGTTTAATATTTTAAGCTGTGCTATGCTTTCTTCAGTTTTATTATCAGTAACAAATCATTATACAGTATCAGAAATTACAAGTTATTATAGTAAAGCTATGAATACAAAGATGTTAAGGAAAACAGTAAAGAAGAGTACTGCCTATACAGCCAAAGGCAGGGAGATATTAAAAAATCAGGCTAAAAATAGTGAACTTCAGTCTAATCCTTATTCTTGGGTATTTGAAATTCAAGATGGTGAAAATCTAAATGAATATACAGCAACCTTTAAAACATGTGGCATTTGTCATTTGATGAAGGAACTTAATCTTGAAGAATATATTCCTGCAATGTGCGCTTTTGATTATGATATGGCTAAATTAAATAATACCGAATTTTCAAGACAATATACACTTGCATCGGGTGGTCCTTATTGTGATTGTCATTATAAGCATAATGGTAAAATAAAAAAATAACAAAAATAAAGGCCGAATGAAAAAAAGGAAATAACAAAATAAAAAAGGTAATGAATTTAATGAAATTATTAGTGATTTTACTTTAAGTTGATTGCTTTCTTTTTAATATTTAAAATATAATATACAAATTTTTTATTTCAAAAATTGACAATTTTACCAAGAAAAAGTATAATAGTTTATGCAAAGCAGTAGCAATACTGTGACGCAAAGCTATAGGGTCTTTCTAAGATAGCCAGTTGCACAAGCAAGGCTATCTTTTTTCATTTATATATGCTAAAATTGTTGTGGAGGTTTTACTATGCGTGTAAGAGATACAAAAATATATATATTATTGACAGCATTAGTGTTCTTAATGGTAGTAACATTTAATATTTTTTACATTTCAAGTTTTACCACCCGAGCAAAAGAATTAACTTATAGTGATGCTATTAATGAAACTAAAAGTAACTTGATAAGTGTTTCTGAAAGAATAATTTATTATGAGCATGAATTTGAAACTAGTAATTATACTAATGTTGAATTAATCGAAAATCCTAAGGATAATTATATGAGATTATTTGATTATTCTAATTATGGTAATGTAGCTACAGCTTTGTTAAACTCGCAGGATATAGAGACAATTAATGCAGTTAATAAATACTATTTATATATTGTTATAGATGACAGGCTAGGAAGATTAGATTTAGAACGTATTTTTGAGCCGGTTTCAAAACAAGGCTTTTATCTATTTAAAGGCTTAAACGGAGAGTATGTATATAGTGATTTAAGCTATGATCATTTTTTTACATATGTAGCTCCTGATGATTCAGACACCTTTACAAATATGAAAAGCAAAATAGAAAATAAAGAAAATTTTGCCAATTTTGTTCGAATTGATGATGAAACCAAAATTGCATCTGGTATTAGTTTTGGAAAGGATTTTTATTTTTGTCAGTTTTTTGATTTGAATGAATATAAAACAAAAACTAAAGGTGTTGTAGTAATGGGCTTTATTTTGTCAGGTGTTATGGCATTAGGAATGGCAAGTATTATTTTGGTGTCAATTTATGCATTGCACAAGCAAAACAAGCTTATATCAATTTCAAGACGTGCTGCAAGACGCAGTGATGCTATTATTATTCGTGCGACAAGAAGTGGTCGTATTTTTGAAATAAATCATAACATTCCAGATTTAAATGGTAAAACATATAAAAATATTTTTGATTTCAAAACTGAAAATGATGAAAAATTTAAAGAATTAATAAAAAAACAAGATAATATCATGGCTTGTTTTGACGGAAAAGAAACTAAAAGATATATTGATTTTACAATATTTAAGTATAATTATACTTATTACCTTGTTGGTCGTGATATAACCGATGCGTATTTAAATAATGAAAGATTAAAGGAGTTAACAAGTAAAAATGCTATAACAGGTTTACCTAATTATTTCTCCCTTGTGGCAAATTATACTAAAATTAAACAGGAAAGTTTAAATAGAGTAATTACATTTTTATTAATTGATTTAGTTGAACATGAAGAAATAAGTAGTGTATTTGGAACCCCGACATATAATGCAATTCTTGATGAGGTAGCTAGTCGTATTCAAAAAACAATCGGCCAAAACAATCTATATCAAATTGAGAATAATTTGTTTCTTTGCACGCTTAATGCTAATATGAAGGAAGAAAATGGAAAGATGATTGAGGATTTAATTAATAATCTTCATCAAACAATTGAAATAAAAAATAATACATTGTATGTTAAATATAAATTTTCTTCTTATGATGTCATAAATGTATCTAAAACAAATATTTCTCTTGACGATATTATTGATTCATTAAAGGTAACTCTTGATGTAGCCTTAAAATCAATTAATCGTGATTATATTAAATATGATGCTACAATTCAAAATATGATTAATCATCGTAAGCAAATGCAAGAGGATTTAGTTAAGGCCTTAGAAAATAATGAATTTATGATGTATTTCCAGCCTCAATATGATGTTCTTGAAAATCGTATTGCTGGCTTTGAGTCATTGATACGTTGGAATAATCCTAAATATATTAATATCTCTCCTCAAGAGTATATTGAACTTGCTGAGAAGAATGGTTTAATTATTGAAATAGGTAACTTTATTGTAAAAGATGTATTTAAAAATGCTAAATTATTTGAACCATATGGAATTGCTATATCTATAAATGTTTCTCCAGCTCAGCTTTTCCAGGCCGGATTTGTTGGATTTTTATTAGAGGAATTTGAAAAGAATAAGCTAAAACCGGGCTCAATTGCTGTTGAAATTACAGAAACATTCTTAATGGAAAACTTTAGTGTTGTTATTGAAAAACTTAACATTTTACGAAATCACGGCTTTAGAATTCATCTTGATGACTTTGGTACGGGGTATTCATCCTTGCAGTATCTTAAGGAGCTTCCAATTGATACGATAAAAACAGATAAGGAATTTATTAAAAATCTTGAGAATGATAAGACTTCACAACTTATTATTAAAGGAATTATTGGAATGGCTAAGTCAATTAATTTATCCGTAATATCGGAAGGCGTTGAAACAAAGGGGCAAGCTGAAATTTTAAAGCGAGCAGGGACTAATTATTTCCAAGGATGGTTAATCTCTAAGGCTGTCCCACTTGATAAAGCTCTTGATATGGCTAAAAATGGTGTAGATATTAATATGAAAGGTAAGTGATATAATGCTTGCGACAAATGCGTTTAATATTGTAATTACAATTACCGTAATTCTTATTATTGGTAGTTTGATTTATTTATTAATAAGATTAATGCTTCATAATGAGGCGAGATATCGAGAAGATAAAAATATTCTTACGGCTGATATGATTCCTAATTCCAAGATGAAAGGAATAGTTGATAATTATATTGCTCGTGTTGGTAAATTTGGTTCTTTTTATGTTATGCAAATTGATATTGATAACTTTAAAGGGTTAAATGAATTATATGGTCCTTCAAGATGTGACCAGGTTTTGCAGGAGCTTTCATACCGCATTACTAGTGGGGTTGAGCATTCGGTTGTCTCTCGTCTTAATGATGATAAAATATTTGTTCTTGTTAAGGATGATGTTAATTATGCGACCGTTGAGGAAGATGTATCTAATTTAATTGTGAAGTTAAAACAGACATACGAAAATGGCCATCAAACACCAGTTAATTTAACTGTGTCTGTTTCAATTGCATTATATCCTACTTGTGGAACAACCTATAAGGCCCTTTTAAGATCACTTGAATTAACTAATTACGTTGTTAAACGTAATGGTGGAGATAATTACATGATTTACTCATCTGATATTGATAGTAAAGAAACTTCGAATATGGATTATTTCAATGAAATTAGAACGGCAATTGATGATGGACAATTTTGTCTTTATTATCAACCAATTATTGATATAAGACAAAAAAAGCTTTTAGGTTTTGAAACCTTTTTAAGATGGAATCATCCAACCCAGGGTGTATTAACACCAGATAAATTTATTAAGATGCTTGAAACTAGTGGAGATATTAATTATATCTCTAAATGGGGTGTAGAGCAAATCGTAACTAAAATGGGTGAAATCCAATCTCACATTGGCGCCAATGATTTGATATACACGAATAATATTTCAACTAAACAGCTTATGTCAGATACTTTAGTAGAGGAACTAAAAAAGCTACTTCATAATACTAAGGCAAATCCTCATAAAATAGTTTTGGAAATTGAAGATTATATGATGTATGATAAAATGGATCAAGTAAAGCTTAACTTATTAAGACTTAGAGATTTGGGCTTTAGAATTAGTGTTGATGGTCTTAAGCTTGATTATGCAGCCTTATCTCAAATTGAAAAGGAACCAATTGATATTATTAAACTAGATAGATCATTCCTTAAGGATATTAATAATAATAAAATGAAGGAAAAATTTGTTGAGATGCTTGTAGATTCAGCTGAACACATGCATCGTATGGTAATAGCAGAAGGTGTTGAGGTATATGATCATATTTTATATCTTGAAAAAAATAATATTCAATATGGTCAAGGTTATTATTTCTCAAAGCCTTTTGAAGATAAATTTGTTTATGAGTTCATTGTTAACAAGGATTTTGAAGATAAATTAGATTTAAAGCATGCTAATTTGGTAGCTAACAATTTGAGTGAAGCTAAAGAAGTAGAGACTTTGCAAGAAAAAGCCAATACCCAAAAGCAAGTCGATGATGAAGGCTCATCAGATAATATAACAATGTAATTAATAAAACCTCTAGTATTTTTGCTAGAGGTTTTATTATGTGGATTAAGTTAAATCATCGTAAGAAAAAATAAAAAGATTTTAAGCTTATTTTTTAACTCTATTTAGGTAAAAATGCCCTTTTTGGCCTTTTTTTGAGAAAAAGTGGTAAAAAAATATAATTGAATGATACTTTTTAAATAATTTTTCGAAAATATAAAACTTTATAAATATTTGACAAAATTTAACACTAGTGCTAATATCAAATTATAAAATATTTTATACTATTTTTAGTTAATTTGGAGGATATATGAAAGCTTATAATGATGATAATCGTTTT
>ERZ779737.299-NODE-299-length-49228-cov-4.743701_pt1 | contig 49228 bp, 80 predicted proteins | sample MGYA00511889_ERZ779737 | MGnify/ENA primary metagenome ERZ779737 (study PRJEB29588, sample SAMEA2163575) | human gut metagenome | biome: human gut; feature: human-associated habitat; material: faeces | place: Denmark | collected 2008/2010 ... | reverse complement strand
GCCTGTATTACAATCTTGTATAGAAAGTCCTTGCGAAAAATACAGACCGAGAGAAGTTGGAGAAAAATGTCCTGTTTGCAAATATGATATTTCAATGTGTCAATGTATGTTTGGCGGTAGTACTCATCCTGATCGTTCAAAAAGACAAGAGGTTGTCATAGACCACCTGTATTTGCTTTCACCAAAACAGATTGAGCATATTATAAACTTGCAACGGAGATGGCGATAAAGAGAAGATAAAGTTTGATTTTTTTAGTAAAATATGTTATAATAAAGAAAATGAGATAAGGAGATAAAGGAATGATAAAAATAGAAAATGTAGTTCTTCCTTCATTAGCTCAGTGGGAATCAGTTATTATAGGAATGCGCAATCCAATGAATTCTTGGGAGAAAAGTGATACAGTGTATGAAGGAAATTATCCTAAGATCGGTTCAAATGATTTAAGTCTTATGGAGAGACTTCGTGCTGCTGGACATGATCATGGTAAGTTTATGAGAATGATACCGGTTTATGCCGATGTGATTTAGCCACTCTACTGGTGGAAAGAATGTGATCAATACCGTGTAGGAGTTACTACAAACAGTTGTTCTACAATGCACAAAATTGCCGCAAAAGAGTTTACACTTGATGACTTTTCGCATGAGCATTTAATTGCAAGAGAAAAACCTTTAATCAAATATACACCGGGTACAGATGTTGAAGAGCCTCCTAATGCTATATGGCTTATACATCGCACAATTCAAACGCTCAATCAATACCGAAATTTATATTTGCAAACCAAAGATAAGAAATATTGGTGGCAGATGATCCAACTTCTTCCTTCTTCCTATAACCAGAGAAGAACTATTTTTCTTAACTATGAAGTTCTCGCCAATATGTACCATTCACGCAAAAATCACAAACTTGATGAATGGCGTAGTTTCTGCAAATGGATTGAAACACTTCCTTTTTCTGAACTTATAACAGGAGGTAAAGATGGAAACGAATGAAAATAATGGCTATAAAGAAATAAGAGTTAATAGAGATTCAATAATCAAGAAGGTTAAAGAATCTACCGAAAGGATCGAAAGTATTTTTGATAATTTCACTGATGCTGATGGTGGTGCAAGAGTAATCTTTTCAACCCTCTTACTTCCTGAAGATGAGTTTGCCTATGTAAGTGAACAAATTTTGAATGAAGTAGAGAAAGGACTCAATGACCCGAATGAAAAACTCTTACTCGTTCAATCAATAAATGCAAATGGACTTAAAGCAGATGATATTACCGAAGTGTTTGAAGCTCTCATGAAAGAGGTCGAAAGTAGTCTCGGCGGTGTTGTCTCTGCTCAGAAAGTTATGTTTATTAAGAGAATCTACGGATTTATCGTGACAGCAATAAATGAAACTGAAGGTATTGCAAAGAGAACAGTACCAGTTTAGATTCAGTTAGGTAACGATGCTAAAATGCCTTCTTATGCTAAAACTGGCGACGGCGCAATGGATCTCTATGCTACTGAAGATGTTGAAATTGCTCCCGGAGAATCTAAGATAATTAAAACTGGAATTAAATGCGCCCTTCCGCTCGGATATGCTTTTCTCATTCAACCAAGAAGCGGCTTATCTTCCAGAACTCATATGAGAATTCCTAATTCACCCGGTTTAATTGATTCGGGTTATAGAGGCGAAATTGGAGTTATTATAGAGAATAACGAGCCGCGAATTAAAGACATTGCATTTGATGAAAATGGTCATATCAATTCTGTCCTTTATGGTTCTAATATCTCTATTACTAAAGGAATGCGTTTTGCCCAAATGAGACTTGTAGAAGTTCCTACTTGTGTTTTTATCGAATCAGAGAACATAGAGGAAATCGGCTTCAATAGAGACTCAGGTTTTGGGGGAACGGGGCTGACGTGATGCTCTGTGTAGTAGAGAATCACACTTGAAGGAATAAATAAAATACTGGAGATTGAAGGTTGGTCATGTAAAGAGAGTATTTATAAAAACCTTCAATCTCCTATGAAGTTCCAATGTCCGCAAGGTCATATTGTAGAATCCACTTGGTCAAAGTTAAGGAATCGCCGCATATGTCCCACTTGTATTGCTAATTTAAAAGCTCCTATACAACAAATGCCGTCAAAGGCTAAGAAGGAAGGAGTTTATAGAGTCCTTGCTTTAGATCAATCAAGTCATAAAACTGGTTATTCAATCTTTGATGGAAAAGAACTTATAGGACATGGAGTATTTGAAACAACAAAAATTAATCCTTTTGAAAGACTCTTTGAACTTTAGACTTGGCTTAATTCAATGATTGCCAACTGGAAACCTGATATGGTAGGTATAGAAGAAGTTCAGTATAATCCTAATATCAATTCTTCCTCTGATTAGGTTCACGCGCATGATATATTTAAACTCTTAGCGCAAGTCATGGGTGTAGTTATTATTACTACTATGCAAGCAAAGTGTACAATTAAGACTGTTCTCATTTAGACTTGGCGCCATCATTGCGGCGTTCGAGGAAGTAAGAGAATTGACCAAAAGAGAAGCGCACAGATGTTAGTAAAGCAATGGTATGGATTAGAAGTCACCGATGATGAAAGTGATGCAATTTGTATTGGTAAATACTTTGCTGAGAATCATAAAGAACAACCATCCATTGGAGATGACTCATGGTTATAAAGAAACCGCAGTTAATTAAAACTGCGGTTCTTTTTTATTCTGTTATAAGAGGCATTAACAAACCAATTTCAACAGGAGTGAGAGTAAGGGAATCAAATTCAGTACTGGAAAAAGTACAAGGAAGAGGCTCAATGGGGCAACTAAGAAGTTCATTAAACTACTTATTTGCTTCATCTTCAAGACCAGTCTTTATTTTAAACTTACCATCAGCAGTTACAGAATTAGATTCTGCATACTTTTCCATAAGAGACTTGAGTTGCTCTTGATAAAAGCGAGAATCTTCATCAAGCCTTTTCAAATCTCTCATTACTTTATATCCTGTCTTAAAACTCATTTCTGAGTTTGCAAACTTCATTAATACACTCTTTATTCCAAGTCCTTCTTGGATTGTCATAATATCATCTCCTTTTTCTTTTAGTATAACATAAATTGAAAGAAAAGTCAAATTATGATTGTCCAAGGAGGAAGAGGGGAACTTGTTTAATTTCTCCAGTAGCAGATTGAATCATGAGAGTTATGACGTTATTGGAGAAGTTAAAGATACATTTATTACCTTGATTATCCTTAAGAACAAGAGGTTTATTAAATGTTAAACCGAAATCGGCACTAAGATCACCAGAAGGAGAAAAGGATTCAAGGGTAATTGAACCCTCTTCTTCTTCATTATTACGAAAGCGCCTAAAGCTAACAGACGGTTTCTGCTCTGTTATCCATGAAGCACTTAAACTCGGTATATCTGTAAGTTCCAATGAATGAGTTCTCTCAGCTTCAGTTGTATTCGGATCGGAATTAATTATTGCACCACCTTTGCTTAAAGCCTTCTAAGGACGATTTACTTGAATACCAGTCTTAAGTATCTGAAAAGGAGGAATTCTATATTCACTCTTTATAATATTAGAGTAAGCATGGTCAATTCCCTTCCAAGCATCAGCAGTACCAATTATTTGCCCTGTTTTATCGAGAAGATTTAACTTAAGCTGATAAAAAGTGGAAAAGATTGTATTATCGATGGTAAAACTGAATGCTTTATTAGTATAGGAGTTTATTACGCCATTGGAAGAGTAAGGAAGCCAGTTAGTAAAAACGTGATCATCAGACATATAAGTTTTCTTTATATCTAAACCATCATTCACTCTATCGCCACAATTAAGTGTTATAGTAAGAGATGAATTAGATGCTTCAAAACTCGCAAGAACTGAAGCCAGATAGGAATCACTTGCCGTTTTAGAATATCCAAAATTGGCAGGTTTAATTAAGCCGCAATCTTCAATGGAGTATGTTGCAACGGCAGTTTCATCAGCATTTATACGAACCGAACTTAAAGAGAAGGTAGGGAGTACGTTATAGAAGCTGAAGAATACTGCGGAATAAGATGAATCAGAATAAAGATTTTCTTTTTCATCTAAAGCCCTTATTTCTATTTTAAAGGCACAATCAGAACCAAGAGAAGGAAGCAATAAGCGATAAGTTGTGCCTGTTAATAATTCCGCTTTCTCCCAACTCGTAGTTGTCCAAGTATCTTCATAGGAAGCAATGCCGCCAGACTCAACACATGAAAGAGGTGAGTAAAGGAAACGATATTGGAAGATTAAACTGTTCTATGAATAATCCTCTGCGGAAAGGTTTAACTCAATGAAATTGTTTTGAAGGAATGTTTGATTAGTACCAAACTCATTTATAAAAATTGCCATTAAAAATCACCTTCTCCACGTCGAATATTGCTAACTGTTAAATCATAAGGTTTGGAAAATGTATTAAAAGTAAAAGAGGAAAATGTTAGAGTTTTACATTGCTCTATTAAAATCGTCTAAGTTTTATCGGAAGTATAGACAATAGGTGCATAGTTAAATTCAAGAACAAAGTCTTTCTTTAAACCATAAGTCAAATCAATTGAAAGACCTGACACCCAAGCTGAAGAATCTATAAGAAAATTAGAAGTTACAGAGGTAAGTATACCAGAAGTTAAAGTGTAGGAATTCTTCATACTTAACTCGAACTCTCTTCCCTTTGTATCAGAAGCAAGTGTTTGTGCTATCTGAAGAATTTCACCCATGCTTGTCTATTTAAAGTTTTCATCTGTACCCCAGTCAATAGAATAAACTCCCCAAGTAGTATTTCCTGTAATAAGCCCTTGAGTATTACTGTAATTAATTGCTGCTTTAGACTGAATCTCATTACTTATGACGGCATTGTTAGAATCAAGGAAAGAAACAGAAGAAGGACTCCAAGACTTCGCAGTTAAAGTCTTAATATCAAGTGCGCAAATTAAAGAAGAATTAAGTCCTAACCAAGTAAACTTCTTTATAATTGGATTACTCAAATAAGAAGGAGTAATCTTTGCACGCATTTCAACACCTGTAAGTAAAGCCGCAATAATTGAAGTTTTCCAAGTAATTGTAATTATCGAACCTGTTTGAGATGCAGGACAGGTATTGGTATTTATAAGAGTTAAGGATGAGCCATTACCATCAACCTATTGAATTGAATTAGCTTTGCTTAAAGAAACATCTGTCCATTCATTTTCACCTGCACCTAACTTCTTTTGTTGAAATGTGAAGGAATAGGCGGAAGAGTCAGTCGTTGTCAAGATAGTTTGAAAAGTTTCGCCAACAAACGGATCTGTACTCGTTGGCGTTAAGAACCAAGGTCCGATGCTTTGATTATTAGAGAACATCTGATTCGCGGCACAAGCTAAAGTAGTTTGTATTGCAAAAGGTGTAATTGTAAAAGTATGCGTATCTGAGACCGCAGAATAAACTTGTGAAGTTGAGTAAACAGTAATTTTAACCTCTTGATTCTCTGTAATATTGCCATATTTTGAATAAAGCAACGCGCCAAGAGGAATAGTGGTAGGAGTAGTTGTTGTAGTTAAGAGCGATTGAGTTCCGCTTACTTCTGCATATACTTCCACAGTAGAATCGAAAGAAGTATAATTAAGCACTTTTTCATCTATCTTCTATGCTTCAATTCTGACTGTACTTCCTTGACCAAATTTTGTTGGTATATTAGTAATTTCATTCTTAATTGATACCCCTAATTCAAGATAGAGAAATTCCTGAACAGTATCATAACCGTCTGAAATTGTAAGGCGGAATGGCACGGAAGGAGTATAACCTACAAGTGAATTACCGTTACTGTCTATTGTAGGAACTGTATAATTATAAGTTGTATCAGTGGAAGAAGTAAATACAGGAGTTACAAATTCATTTGTTCTACTGCAAACGACTTCATATTGATAGGTCGCACCTTCCTTTCCTCCTGCCGGCATGAGCTGAAGTGTAGAACCAAAACCTACTCTTCCATTTTCTTCACTTGCACTAATCATATAACTAAGAACAAGAGGTTCCCATTGTGAAAGAGTATCAGAATAACCATAATAGGTTGTATTTATGGGATAGGTATTTCTTCCCACAATGCGAAGCCTATATGTATTCCACTTTATATCTGCTCCTAAAACAGCACTAATATCAGCATAAGTATAAGTGAATGAATGAGAAGAGCCAGTAGAGGCAACATTTGTTCCTAACCTATACCAAGCCCCGCCATGTTCCACTTGAACTTCATAGGAAACAGAATTCATCTGTCCAATTGTTTGAGTCCAACTTAAAGTACCTCCAGAAGTACTTTTTTCGTGACTGATACTTTCAATGCCGCTATTATTTCCATAGCCAAGAGGAACCTCAAACTGGAACCTCATTCTATTATAACGTGCGCCATAAGAATTTGTATTATATATATGCTAATAACCATTACCTTTTCCAAGTGAGTTATTGAAAAAGAAGTCGTAGGTGCAAGTTGTTGTGTTCGAGTCTACCGGAACTTCCAGTGTTGTCCAATAAACCCCATCTTGTCTTGCTGTCTAATTATCTGCCTGACTTCCAAATAAATAAAACCATCCATTTGTCTTAACCATTGAAGTTGCTGTATTAGAACGAAGAAATCCCCAATAACCATTTTCATAGGTATTCACTTCCGGTACGGTTTGTATGTCCGGATAAAGTGTAGAGGGTAGGGCATAGCAAGCAGCCCCATTAGAACAGCTGCTTGCCATGCGAAGACACGGGTCAATACTGAGAAGAACAATATTAGGATTATTTGGTTTTCTAACTGCGGAATAATAAACACTGAAATAAGTAGTAATATTATAGCCGTAATAGCCAAATCCAGTATAACTATTCCCATCCTTTTTGACAGAGGTTAAGCGATAGCCGTTATCCAATGCCAGTGCTAATTTATCTGCCATTATTATTCATCTCCTATATAGTTAAAGATTAGACCATCAGAAATGGACTCAATTTGTATATTGCCCATTTTGAGATCACCATTTATTGATGTTACCTGCGTGTCTCTATTTATCGATACAACAGAACCTTCAGTCGATTTCACAAGCTCAACATCAGATGCGTCAATGTTTAATTTATTATCCTCTAAAGAAATTTTGCCCTGTTCAGAATTCCAAAGAGTTTTATCACACTCTAAATAAGAAGTAGGTTTACTGGGAGAAACTTTATTAAAGCTAATTGAAGTTTTAAAGAATTTAATACCACTTATTTCGTTATCTTCACGTAACCAAGTCGAAAGACCAGTAGAAGAGAGATGCGGCACTTGACCTTCTTCATCTACAAATGTAAGAGACGGGAAGGGAGTATCAGAAAAAGGATAGTGAGTTTCAAAAGCCTGATCAGCATTCGCCCAGTTAATGTAATAGGGAGTGCCTGAGTAAGTATCAGAGAAGATACTCAGACTGCCTTTCCAGAGATTTAAGCCATACTGATCAAAGTCCGCGATATAATTGTTTGGACTGTTCATGAGAGAACCGTCAGATGCAGTATTACAAAGACTTATGAAGAAGTGACCTTCGTTCTCATCTACTGTCTCCTTATTCGTATCCAGTAACTAAATACCTGAAGCAGTGATAAGACCACTAAATGTACTATTTGTTGCCTGAACCACGCCAGAGAAAATACCTTGACTTGCATAAAGAGTACCATCTTGAAGAACTCTGAAAGGAGCATCTTCCTTAGAATCAGGTACTGCACCAGCCCAGAAACGAATAGAAGTAGAAGAATCTCCTTCATTTGTAATACCCGCATTGGGAAGATAGAGCTTTCCAGTTAAAAAGGCATTGTCTGCATAAAGTCCATATCCTAAATCCATACCAGAGAAGTAGGAATTAGAATCAGCGACTCCTTCAAGATTTCCAATAACAACCTTATTTGCACCAGTGCCGGCATAGGTCATCTCTATGCGAGGGCCGCCTGAAGACTGGGCAGTGAGAAGGATTGAATTGGTCTGAGTTGAACGGCTTACGATAGAAGTACCTTTTCTAAGTACTGTACCAAGAGCAGTGCCAGTGTAAAGAGTAAAGACATCATTTGAATAAGTAAGAGTGTAATCTTCATCATAATCCCCTATCTTAACCTTATCAACCTTTGACCAAATTTCCTTCTGTTCTATGTTAGTATTGAGAATCGCACTAAGATCAGCGGTGCCAGAAGTAATCGGTATATCGGAAGTAAGAACTATACTTGGAGTTATGAGTAAATTGCCGCCAACCGCTGAAACTTTATTATACTCAAATACAACAGAAGATAAAGTGCCACGAATAATTGCATTGTTAAATGTTGCGGTTCCATCTGAATCTATGTTCCATCCCGCCCCAAGAACTGAAGATGTATAATCAGATGTATGAATGCTTGCCCCTTTCGTTGTCTTTTCGAGAATGATAGAATACTCCTCGTCGCCAAGTGTAATGCGGTCACGAACAGTTGTTGTAGGTATAGAGAGATTGCCACCGATGAAGACATTACCATCATCGCTAACTTTAAATAATTCCTTCTTCTAATCTTTCTCTGTACGGGGATCATAGATAAGAAGAACATCTTCACCCTGACCAATGACTATATTATACTCATCTGATTTGGGTTCTGTTGTGGCATTTAACCACTATTCATTCCTTTCTAAATAGAGGATTTCGCCATAAACATCACCTTGACCCTTAACTAAGAAGGAATCATTAATATTAATATATGCCTCTCTGTCCTCTTTTTTACCAATATAACTTATGGAATCATTCTCGTCAAATCTCGTTTGACTTATGATTGCATTCGAGATTATAGCGTTTTCTATTGTGCCGTCTTTGAATGAACCTCCATCGGCATTGATTATACCAGAGATTAAAGTATCACTTGCGACCAAATGTCCATTATGTGTAACTGAGAACGGTGCAGTTGCCTAAGACTCACTACCAGCCCAAAAAGCATATTCACCGGTACCGGAAATTCCTGCGGTGGTATCTTCTACGCCAATTAAAAGTTTACCAGTGATATCACCCTCTTGTGCATGGATTTTACCGGTAAATGTTGCATCGCTAAGTGAGAGAGAACCTTCTTCATTAACTTCAAAAGTAATTTCACCCTTGGCATTCCGCATAATCATTCCATAACGAATTGCGCCTGAAGTTGTTCCGTCGTCATTTGTAATAGTTGTATAATAACGACCCACTGAAAGAACAGGAATTTTATCATCTTCTTGATAACGGTTTCCAGAAGGGTCAAAGGCATCAATATCTTTAAAGACACCAGTAGGTTCACCACTCTAATCGAGTATTTCCTCTTTCTTGAAGAGCCATCCGGGGAAGATTTCAAGACCGTTCAGCTATGAAAGAGAAAGGGAATTATCTTGATAAGAAAGTGACATCCCATTCCAAGTTAAGGAAAAGTTACTATTTTCCTTTATGAGATTTAAAATGTAATCTTCACTCTTTCCCTCGTTCTCTGCTTGACGAAGGAGTTCATCTAAATGATAACCAGAAGTTGTGCCAAAAAGTCCATATTCATTAAAGCGTACATACTTATTAGCGCCATCTCTTGAGATTGCACTTAAACCATCTTCGACCCAGTTAAATGCAGCAGTACCGCGAGAGGGTGAAGCAATTTTAATCTGATCAGTAGTGATTGTACCAGCGAGAAGCGCAGTTGTATTAATACCGTTTGCTGTTATACCATTAATCCAAGTTTCGCCGCCATCAATAGTCATTGAAAGACCATTAGAAGTGATGCGAAGTTTTGCGAGGGCATTCTTCAAATCAGTAATTGTAATACCGCTGCCGCTATCCCATTCAACATATTGGTTAGTAGCACTCGCCGCAATTGTCCAAGCATTATCATTGAAAGCATCGGCAAGAGAATCAATACGAATGGAACCATCAGGCTGAACTACATTTGCCGCCCTCTGATAACCTCCACTTGCACTCTGTAAAGATTGTGTAGTAGCTGTTATCTTGGAAAAAAGATCTTCATATTGATTCTTATAGGTCTTGATTGTTATTGTAGAACGAGAAGGGTCATCAAGCATTCTTGACCTTTCACTAACAATAACCTCTTTCTTGACCGGAGTGAGTAAATCTACATAACCCGGAACCGCTTGATAACCAAAGAACTCTGTATCTTCAATATATGTGCGGTCACCGACTCTATATTTATAAGCTGCATATTTTTCGACACAACTAACATCAACAACAGAAATAGTGTATGTAGTCTTAGGATAAGCATTCTGGTCAGACACTTTCTTCGCATCTAAATAGTAGAGTTCAGAATCAATATAAGATTCATCACTCCAAGTGCCTTCTTGAATATAACGAGAATACTTAGCATAGAATTGAGCATCGTACTTTTGTTTTATACGGCGATAGGCTTCAACCGAGATTACGAGAGGACCAGATTCGAGCTTTTCCTCATCTGTCGGTAAAGAAGTAAAAGAATCAGATTCTGCATTATAATCCTTGAGCCAACCCCAAGAACTATATTCGGGTAAAGTTGTTCCTTTCGGATAGTACATACCTTTATAGCTTTGGTCAGTTGAATCACTTATTTGCTTACCATAAATGAGTTCATTATAATATTTTATCTGTTTTTCATATTCCGCTTTATCGCTTTTCTATTGATTGATCTGAGCGCAAACTACTGAAATTGATGCCGCAACCTAAACACATTTCGGTGCTTGGTCAGGATGATAGATAATATTTCCATCCGCATCCTTTACATAAACTGGCTTATTATTTTCATCAAAAACAGGTTGTCCGGAAGCATCAACCTCTTGAACTGCTCCATATTTTTGATTCTGCTGATAATAGTATTCATAGTTATGCTTCAACTGCTCTAACTGGCTCTGACCCGCAGTAATTGTCTCATTACTTAATTGTATACCAGATTCAGCCTAAGCAAGTGCACTTTCTGCTGCAATAAGGCGTCCTTCAAGAGGCTTGTACTTCTCCATGATAGAGTGAATTTTATTATAATAATTGAATCCACCCTAAACACCATATAGGTCGTCAAGAACTTCTTCTTGTCTTAAAAGTCCTTGATTAATATAATAAGTAAAGTTATATATATTACTATCGCCAGTGGGATTGGACTGAGCTGCACGAATTGAGCAAATGCCGTTTTCCGCGTATTCATTGGAATTATCCTTGACGATAAGTTTTGTTACAAGAGATTTGCTATCATTATTCCTTTGAATTGATTTCTCATTAATACCATAACGGAATCCGGCATTATTAAGGTAATCATTGCCGTGATAACGTGAATAATGAACCACCTTTTGCGGAACTCCATCCTTATAAAGTATCTTACCACTCTTCTCATGGAGCACTTCAAAACTAATCCACCAACCAAATAGTTCAGCTAAATCACTTACATTATTGAAGTAATTGCTCTCTTTTACATTTATATGACGAATAGCTGCATAGTCATTCATAACGGGAGTCCCAATGGATGTCGGCACTTCTTCATCGTCTTTCCAAGTAGCTAATTGTTTCATTGTTTTTCCGTCAGAGGAATATTCCACTTGGTAAGCATGATAAGTTACTGTGGGATTAACTTCAGGAGTTTCGCCCGGAGTAACAATGTACTTGCGAGTTGTACCATTCTCTGTAATTTCCTGCTCATAATAATTGAAGAGTGAAATTTCTTTAATAAGGGGACAGATTATATTAGGCTTTAAGTTGCCGTCCTAATCAGCTCCAGAGACTGAACAAATAAGTTTAAGAACAGGTTTATGAACTGTCTTATTATAATTAATAACTTTTGTGCCATCGATGGTAAATGTACCTGTAATAGCATTACCTAACTTGTCTAAAAGAGACGTAGATTCAAGAGAAGAGACGGAAACGAAATTATTCTCTTCATCCAAATAGCCAAAATCAACAGTCCAAGAACCATTTTCAGATTCTGCGGCTTCCCATTCACCTTTTATCTTATTGTAGATAGAAGGCACAGTTATCAAACGGAAACCAAACTTATTACCGCCAACGAGTTCTACATTATTTGCGCGAAGTCCTTCATTATAGAGAATCTGACCAGTTTCACCCGGTACCAGATAGTTAGTAGCTTCAATCTTGCCTTCATTAGTCGTTAATAACTTATCAATCTCATCCTTTGTAAGAATAGGATAAGTTGCAAGAACTACCCGGTTATTTTCAGGTGAGGATGTCCAAGCAGAAGTATTTACAAAGTCACTCTAATTCGCCAGTAAATTGCGAACCATAGTAGGCTTAAGGAACTATGTATCGGCATAGACGTAAATGTTCTTATCATTCTTTTTATAAACGAGAACCTGCTTATCTGCGACAGGTTCATAAATAGACAGCTGACTATCAACAAACTTACCGCCTTGAATAGCCACACCAATAACATCATTACCTGTACCTGTCTATATCAATGGAGAAGCAAGGATAATGTCTGAAGCCTTTACGTTATAGTTTATATCTTCATCGTCAACAACTATGTACTGATCATCATATTGTAATGCCGCTTTAGAGTAGATAATCTGAATGTTCTCTAAGCTACTCTTAAACTTCCAGCCATTATCATACTCGACTTGTGAATAGAATGTGTAACAACGAGTATCGGTAGTGAGAGAAATATCATTCGCTTTCCCTAAACCCTTTAGATTAACTGGCGCTTTAAGAGTAAACTCAAATAAAGGTTCATTTACTCTTTCATAATAAATGCCATTAACCTTAGTTTGCCATCCGCTTCCGTCAAGTATCTACTTTGACAGCTGTTCCAATGTCCCATAGTTATTGCCAAGAGAATCATCAAGCAGTACTGAATATCCATTTTTACCTAATTCATTTACATGAAGCTCCTTGCACGTATAGGTATTAATCCATTTGGTACTATCTTCTTGAATTTCTTTAATTATGAAATCTGTCCAAATCTTATTTTCATCTTCACTTGCCATAAAAGATGCAATTTCATTAATATCCTCGGACGGTAATTCATAATCACCATCTCTTAATTTCACCTTCCTCTCACTGGTTAAGAACTTCAAGAGGGGATTGTCGAGAAGAATCCCCTCTTCATTTCTATACTTCGCAGGAAGGCTAAATGTCAGAGTTTTTTCGCCATTAATATTTTCCTTATAGTTAATATCAAAGGCACTAATTTTTGTGTGCATTGTATCTGCACCTATCACAGCTACTTTTTCTTCGTTTAAATAGCCGAGAGGGTTATCTGTACTTGTTCCTTTAGTCCAATCAGTCCAGACAGATAACTCATACTTTGAGTTTAACTCTGCCACTCCTTTTCACCCCTTAATAATAGATATATTTGTAGGAAATGTCGTGAATAGTTAAGCCGTAAGAGACAAGAGTCTATTCTTTATCACCCACTGGAACAGAGAAGAAATCGCCCGCAAGGATAATTCCATTTTTCTATTCCATCTGACTATAAGTGAAATTAGCGAGCTTTTTCTCTGCAACCTTATCACTTCCTATTGAAAGAATAAGGTGAAGGTCAGAGTCATAGATATAATCAAAGTTTTTGGACAAAGACTGGAAATATATCTATTTCTTTGTATTGGTTGAAAGACTGAGAGAACCTCTAATATTGTCATAATCAGTTCCATCTGGATATTCTGTTGAACTTACAGAGAATAGAACCTGAAACGGCATAGGAAGTTGCCCATAATTGGCGATTGAAGTTGCACTCGGTGCCGCGACAGGAAGGACATCTTTCCATTGAGCAAAATCAACACTGGGAAGCACAGTCTTATCTTGGTAAAGTGCAATACTTTTCGCATAAGGATAATAACAGGTGAATGTTACTGTTCCCTCACCTTTATATACTCTTTTATTCGGATCTTCCATATCATCAAAGCAAATATATGTGAATTTTGGTGTGCCAGTCACTTTTGCCCAATAATATTTATAAGGTCTTTCATCAAAAATTAACTTTTGTTCAATTCGAGGAGAAAGCCATTCTCTAATATTGAGAATATCCTATTCTCTCAAATTATCATAAGCAAATTGAAGATTAAACGTCTTCTCACTCTTTGTGCTGTTTACATAGAACAACCCATCTGCCCCAGCCACTGAGATAGTAGTGTCCTTCGCCGAGGGGAGAACCTCGTCATCATAACGAGATCCTCCGCTCACACGAAGTATATTAAACTGAGAGCTATGATATTGTCCAAATGTAAAACCAGTGAAGGCGTCACGATCTATGGTTTCATTTGGATTCATAGGTTTTACCTCCTACCTAAGTCTACTGCGTTAACGTTACGATAAAGAGCGTCATCGGCAATTACGCGCTTCATCTTATTCATGAGTTGTTCAACATCGTAATCATTTGCTAATTGATCAACTTCAATCTGGACATTATAGTAGTTGTTGCCGAGAGGTGTTGAAGTAGCAGAATAGGATGTGAGAGAATTAACAAGAGAGAGGAAGGCTTTAGTTTGTTCAGCATTGAGGACGTACTCTGGCGCAGTTTTCGTTCCGTCGAGCCATGCGGGACCGGTGGAAGAACTAAGTCCTCCAGTTTTATATATATGAAGAGAAGGCATACCTGAAGTCATTCGGAAAGGAGCAGCTTTCTAAGATTTTTTGGTAGGATTATTTAAACTATTTATAATAGATAAGAAAAGTTCTAACTAATCTTCTGAAAGACCAGAATTTTTTAAGTACGAAACTATTTCAGCATCTGTGTCAAAAATTTTTCTTAAAGCAATTATTGCATTACCCTAACGTCCATTCGGTGAACCAGTAGTACTCTTTGCAAAATTATCTATAATTTTATTTGCTTCTTGTATTTTCTGTTCTTTTTCATAATTTTTATATAATATATTTCTAATATCCTTAACTTCATTAAGGGTACTTTCTGAAACTTTAACTAAATCAACTTTTCCAGTATTAGCTTTTAATCCAGTCTACTGTTCCCAATCGCCTTGGTTTAATGCTTTACCGCTCTGATGCTGCATATAAGAGAAGTTGCCTGTACTATCTTCAAAACCAAAGACGTTGGTGTAATATTTACCGCCTGCAAATACAGAGCCATCAGCTTGAGCAATTCCATTTTCTATTAAATTGCCATTCTTATCAACAAAATTAACCGTCTGACCATATTCAGGAGAAGCGCTTAATACAGCCCCTGCAATTCCCTTAACAACCTTGTCCTGCATGGTATCAAAGAAATCCTGCTGTCCATAGTATCCAAGTGACTGACTATCACTTGCTTTATTCAGAATTTCCTTAATTGTATTCGCCTAAGACTCACTGCCATCCATAAGCGCAGCTCTAATCAGTTCGTTAGCTTGCGCTGCCAGAACTCCATATTCTCTATCCGCCTCTAACTGATCCTCTAACAACTGAATCTGCCATTCTCTCTGTTGAGCAGCTTCATCATTCTGTCTTGTCATTTCATCAATTGCGCGGTCAACCTGTGTGTCGGCATAAGAAGTGCGGGCATCATTCAATTGTTCTTCAAGAGAAAGAATTTCAAGAGCATTAGCGCCGGATGTATCTGTACGAAGAAGTGCAAGTCTTTGTTCCATTTCTTGAATATTCTTAAGACTCTTGTCATCTTCTCTTGCATTTCTTATATCTGTAACGCCTTGAGAAATCTTATCCATCATGCGACTATTGGCATCATTAATAGAAGAATTAATTTCGCTTAACTTGTCAATCTGCTTCTGTCTATCTGTGTGAATGGCTTCAATAAGTTCATTTTCAAGGGTGACGCTATCCTGTAAATACTTGGTCTTAATTTCCTTTAATGCTGAAGTATATTCGTCTTGATTATCTTCAATGTTTTCAAATTCTGACTGCAAGAATTCATACTCTTCAACCATTTGTTGAATAAGCTAACCCTTTGCAGAATCAGTAACTTCGCGTATTTCATCATAGTTAATTTGAACAGTATTATTTTTGTCCATCCAAACATATTGACTTATACCTTTGTTTTGTGCAGTTTTATTTGCATGAGCCAACTCTCTCTGTCTCTTCGTATATCTTTCATTCTCATAAGATAATGATTGTAACAATGACTACTTCTGCTCATTAATATTATCCAGTAAATCCGCAACAGTTGTGATACGAGCATCGAGAATATTATTTTCTTCTTTCTCCAACTTATTGCGCTCACGGAGTTCTTTATTCATTTTCTTAATGAGGTTATAGAGCCAGTCGTAAGAGGCTTCCCATTTGGTGTCTTTTCCTGATAAACCACCCTCTGCAAGCATTTTATAGAAATCAGCTTCATTAGCTATTGTTACAATATCTAATTTTGCCCCTTTAAATTTATCGAGAACCGCTTTCGTAACTTCCTAAACTGTACCATTTTCAGCCTGATAATAACTACCAATTAAACTTGCGTCTGCCGCCATTTCCTTAGTTCCAGTTTGACCAGCTGCCACAGCTCTATAAATGTAATCTTGTAATCCAGACCCTCTTATGAAGTTGTTATTATCAATAGAACCTCCAGTAGCTATTTGCATTAGAGCCTTATAACTTTGCCAATCTCCACCAGACATTGCCTATAATAAGTCAAGATATTTTGAAGTTTGTTGTTCGTTCGTGGTATCAAAGTTAGTAGCATTTTCTCCAAAGAAATCCTGAAGTATACTCTTAATATAACTTGTCTTTACATCTTTATTCTCTATTTTATTCTAAATATCAATTTTTGAAACAATTTTAGAAATCTTTTCAGAAAGAGTCTAAGCCGCTTCTTTTATATTAATAGCATCAATTGCTTGTTCAATAATTTCTTGTGCAGGATTTTCTTTATTAATTTCTTCTCTAAGAGATTTTTGTAAGTCTTCATCAATACCTACAACATCTGCACGTGCCATTAAATATTTATAGAACGTATCTTGATATTCTTTAGCATTTTTCCCTTCTGGAGTGGTAATTTGAGAATAAGTATAGCCAAGAGATTGAGTATAAACTGATTGAGCAACAGATGATTCAGCCTGCTCTTTAAGTTTTGTTAATTCATCGACTTCTTTTTGTAACTTTTCTATTTCCTAAGCATTTTGTTCTCTTTGTAGACCTGCTTCTGTTTTTAAAATCATGCTATCCAAAGTTTTTCTGACTTCTGACGATGAGCCGCTAAGACTTTTTTCAGCATATTCTTGCATAAGTTTTGCTATAAATTCATCGCTGCCTTCTGTATCAGAAGGTTTTAAATATCTAAGTCCAGAACCTTTCCAGAAGTCATAAGTTAGAACATCTTTTCCCTACTCCGTTTTACTTATCGATTTAATAAGTTCACGCACAGCGACTATTTGTTCTTCATTTCCAATATAACGATTATATTGTGCATCGCTGGTCATATCGCCATGAGAGGTCCAAGCAGTGGAAGGCAGCTACTGTGAAAAACGTATAGTATCATTTTCTCTGTTGTTAAGATTAAAATTTTGTGATTTAGCTATTGCTTTTTCTAATTTATCTTCTGCTGTTTCAAGTTTAGTGCTATAATTTTCTATTTGAGCCGCAATATCAACCTCATATCCACTATTTTCTCCATAACGTTTTGCTATTTCGTTCTAAGAAAGTGGACCGGTATAGACATACATCACTTTTCCGTCAATTGTTTGTTTAGAGAAATCACTTTCTAAAAGCCCTGATTTAACCAATTCATTCTTCTTCTCTTCTTCATACTAACGAACACCAGAAGAAGCAGTTTCTTCAATTGCTGATTGAACTCCTCTAATTTGATCTGCAACTTTACTTAGGTCAATATCATTAAGAGCATTAGCAGCTTCTACAATTTGTTTAACACTAAGCTCAGTTTCGGTACCCAAATTTCTTAAGCTAACCATTAAATTTTGAATACCTGTAACACTTGAAAGATTCGTTGAATTAATCTGCGCCACAGCCTAAGCCTTTTCTTCATCCGATAAATCAGATTTTGCAATATCAGTAATTAACTAAGTTACTATTTTTATAGTTTCACTTAAATTAGCCCCATTATTTTCATAAGCATCAATTATCTAATTCTGCAATTCTTTCTAAGTACCAGTTGTTATTGTAGGTATTAATCTAAGAAAATCATTATTAGCTTTTTTCATCTCTTCGTCAATGCCTAAAGATTCCGCACGAGTAAAGATATCATTAAAAGAGTCATTTACTGTAATAAGATTTTCAGTTACATTCTCAATTGTAGTTCCAAGTTCTTCTACGCTAATACCCATTTGTTTAAAAGCATCATCAACTTTTTCTTTAGTTATTTCCTGTCCAACTTTTCCAATTATTTCTTGAAGTTGAGCGGGTGTTAAATCCAATCCGTTGTTACCGAGTATTCCTTTAGCATATCCATAATTTTTGGTATCTGTTTTCCTTAACTTTTCAAGATAATCAGCTGTCTTTTTCATGTTCGCGGCAAGGTCATTTTCTTGTCTCTTCGCATAAATAACTCGTGCCATAGTGTCTTCGCTTAAACTCTTATCATTAAGTTTAGCATTTACTTCATCAACGGTCATATTCATTATAGAAGCGTATTCTCTCTTTAAAGCATCCTTGATTTTTCCATCTTCAGATTTATAGAGATCAGCACCAAGAGTCTTTTCGAGAGTCTTTTCATCAACGTCTACATTAACTAAACGTTCTGCCGCACCTTCCATCTAACTAATCAGTTTATCTTGAGCAGAAAGATACTCATTATTGGCTATTATATTAGAAAGAATTGCTTGTCTTTGACCTTCTTGCTAAAGTTTATTTGCATAAGACTCTTTAGTTACTGTTTCGAGATTGTCACCCATAGCTCTTAGATTATTATAGAAGATATCAAAGTTGCCAGTTCCTTCCGTAACTTTCTGAAATTCTTTACGAAGAGCCTCTACATCTTGAAGTCCCAATCCCTTTTCGCCCATATTTTCTAACATGGTCTGATATTGCTTGGTAGATGCTCCAGCATTAGCTTTATCAGCAGCCTCGGCAATTCGTCCTGTTAAAGTTTTACCAGAAACAAGTTTTGCAATAATATCTCCAAGGGCGAGTCCTGCAATAACAGTTCCTACAATAGGGTTGATAAATGCAGCAGTCTATAAACCAGCAGCACCAGCAAGAGAATCAACACCAACAACAGCCTAACTTCTATCAACCTTTCCGCCCTAAAGCATCTAAGCCTCAGCATACTTTTGATTATTAAGACTATACTGTTGTGCTCTCTAACTTCCAAGTGCGGTTTGTTGTATTGAATTTAACTTTATTTGTTCTTCAAGTACCTTATTCCATCCTTGTTCAGAAATGGTCATTTGTCCTTGAGAACCTCTTTCAATATATTGCGCCAATTCAGGGTATTTGTTAATTAAACTAAGAACCTGCTGATTGACTTCTACAAGTTTCTCTTTCCATTCTGTGCTACCTTTTACAAGAGAATTAAAATCATCATTTAAGCCTTGAAGTGTAGAACGGCTGGATTTTAAATCAGTTATTTTTTCATTAGCTTGAGAAATACTATCTTGGAATTGATCAATAGTCTTATTAACCTCTTCCAACTTTTCATCCGTAGTGACTTCAAGCTAATCCCAAGCCTTTGCGGCACCGACTGTAACAGCAGCAGCAATTGCTGCATAACCTAAAGGAAGTGCTGTCATGACCTTACCAGTAAGCATATTTCCCACACCTAAGCCCTTTACAGCTGCGGCACGGGTTTCTTTTTTACCAAACAGTCCCTTAAATATAGCACCCGCTTTTGCGCCTTTGGTCAATGTATTCGGATCTAATGCCTAAGAATCTTCAAACTTTTTCTTCTAATCAGCAAGAGTCTAATCATCTATCGAATCATCGCCGCTTTCTCTTTTTCTTACTAAATCTTCATAGACTTTCTATAATTCTTTAGTCTCTTTACTGTATTTCTTCGTATCAGTAGTGGCATCCACTCCTTTCTTAATAGATGACCACCAATCTTGACCGAACTTCTTAGCATCCTTAAGAACATTACCCAGATTCTCTTTCCAATCCTTAAATATTCCCAGTATGCCGCCTTTTTCCTTGAATCCCTTCATAAAGCCTTCTTGATACTATTTTCCACCTTCGTTACCAGCTACGCCAGTACCTTTATTCATACCAAGGAACCATCCGCCAATCTTCTCTACTCCACCTTTCAGTATCTTCTTGCCGCCTGCGAATCCCGCTACAACAATCCCTAACTGAGCAAGGGAACCCATGAAGTTAGCTGCTTTATTAGAACTTTGTGTTAATCCATTTGTTATTCCATTTATTGCATTAAGTAATTTTGTGAGTAAATCAATTGCCCCTTTAATAACATCACTATTTGCAAGGTTCGTCCAGAAGATATCCATTGCATTATTAAGGTTATTAATCTTAGCTTCTAAAGATTCAAGTGTTTTCTCATATTGCTGATTAGAAGCTCCAGCCGCATTATTTGCATAACCGACGAGTTCTGTGAGACGTTCGTTATTGCTCATAAGGGCTAAGAAACGGGATTGCTCGTTTAACCGAATAAATTTCTCTATTCGCCAGACTATATCTTCACCGCAATTGCGGGTTGGGCACTTCGGAGATTTTATTCTCCTACAAATTAGTCGTTGAGCCTTTTACTTATTCTAATATTTATTCTTCTAAATTTTTCCAAAAATAGCCACAACTGCACCATCCTTTTGCAATTGCCTATTGAATGGATTGCGGTCTAACGCCCATATGACGTGCCGCATCTGCATTATTCATAAATATTTGGACTAAATTTCCTTCTTTATCGTAGCAAGCTGTTCTTTTGAATCTAAGAGTCTTTGTTTCATAGATAGCTTTAAGAACATTTTCTTGATTAGTAACATTTTCAAGATTGGTTAACCGATTGTCGAGTTTATTACCGTTGATATGGTTTATAACCATGCGTTCAGTTCCAACCCAAACGTCCCATACCAATATATGTCCTCGAATAGATTTCTTTTTTCCATCTATTCTTAAGCAATATTCTCGATAACCAGCATTTGTAACTTTTCCTTGTAAAAAAGTTCCTCTTACACTATTTTTAACACGACCGAAATTAGAAACCATATAAATAGTATCTTTATAAGTTCTCCATTCTTCAAGTGCTTCATCATATTCTTGATAATCTCTATGGTCTTTAGTAGGCTAACTTTTATTCTCGGCTAAATTATTTTCAGCCGCTGTGACCCACTATAAATTTTCTATTCTATTATCAAGTCTATCATTGTTAAGATGATGAACATACTCAAGATTATTTGGATTAGGAATGAACGCTTCTGCCATTAAACGATGTTGGCTACGCTAATATTTTTTATCCTTCCACCTTAAATCAAACCATCTATAACCATTTCTAATTGTTCCCTTATAATAATGTCCTGTTTTTTCATTCATAACTTGTCCATTATCATAAATTCTGTAAGTCGTTTCTTCTCCATCGATAAAAATTTTTTTAAACATATTATACCTCCAATTATTTATATTGAAGGAATATAGTCCATAAGTAACTTGGTTGCGGATTGTCCAATCTTCTATCTTTTACCATACCGAGTTAGTTACTCTCGCCGCAGGACATATTGCTATTCCTGTTTGGTGTTAGAAGCTCTAAGGAGTTTCCCGCAGTTCACCCAATTTTTGATTTCTTTTATTTTTATTAGGCGGTGAGTTGGAGCCGGTTAGCATTTCTCAGCCGGCTGCCTGCCTAAGTTGTCTATATATAACGTTGAGTCATAAGGTCGAGGGAATCCCATTTTCCAGCTAACTCTAAAATTACATCGTCAAAATTCCTAAATTCTCCATTAGTGTCACGAAGTGCTACTCCCGCTGTCCGGAGTGCTGTTTCGATAGCGTTTGCATCGACCAACTCTCCTTCGACCTCGCCTATTTCACTCATAGGCTTTTTAAGCTCTTGGAAACGCTAAATTACAGTTTTAAGAGCTGTACCCTAAGTCTCAGGCGCCTCGCGAGTGGTTTCGATTATTTGTGTGAGGAATGCTGAAGTGTTTTCGAATGAAGCACCTGCACTATATGCAATTGATGCTGTTTTTGAGAGAGCCACAGCGATTTCTTCGGTGTCCGCCTACGTTTTCGCAGCCAAATTCGAGAATACATCGCTAACCCGATTAGCTTCAGTCATTTCCATATTAAAGCCACGCACAGCCTAAGTCATAAGATTGGTTGCTTCAGTACCGCTTAAATTAGCGATACGCGCCATCTTAGTTATATCTATGCCAGCTTTCAAAGATTCATTTAAATCTAACGATTTGTTCAGTATAATTCGTTACATTATACCAGTTCTTCTATGAACTTCTTACACTTTCATGTAAGTCCAGACTATATTTTACCATAAAGGTATTTCTCTTTCGGAACACTTGTTCCTACTCCGCCTTGACGAACGGATAGTCGTTGAACGTCCTTCTAAAATAGAAGTTTCGCTGCGGACGGTCCAATCTATTATCTTTTTACGGTACTCGGATTAATTACTTCCGACCACTAATATGTCGCCATATCAGATTCGTAATAATAGCTCTTAGGATTTACCCGCAATTAAGAAATTTTTAGGGCAATTATTTATTTATATATTTCCATTTTAATTTACAACTTGTACCGTCTCTCTTAGCCGCACTTGAAATCGATGAAGAAGAAACTCCCATTTCTTTCGCGGCAGCCTAAACAGAGTCATAAATTTTTATAAGATTTCCTTCTAAATCATAAGAAGCAATTGCTTTTTGACATTTATGTCCATTCTTTTGAGCTTGATACATATTTTCAGTTTGATTTACATCTCTTAAGTTTTCAACGCAATTATTTGCGCGATTGCCATCAATATGATCAATAACTCCAGTAATCGGACCAACATAAGTTTCATAAACTAAACGGTGAACCGAATGAAGATAGCCATTTAAAGATACTCTTTTATAGCCATTTCTATCACTTAAATATGACATTCTTCCAGACATGAGATTCACTACCCTACCATCTCGGCTAATTCCATAGTTGGGATTGCTTTCAATAGGTGTAAAATCTGAAAGATCTGTGATATAAACTGGCGGAGGAACAGCTTTTCTTTTCTTACAATTTTTACCTGAAGCATTTTCTGCATTAGTTACCCATTCAAGATTATCAACATTATTATTATGTTTATCACCATCTTTATGATGTACGATAGGTAAATTATCAGGATTCGGTAAAAACTATTCCGCCACTAAACGATGCGTCATTAATGAAATAGATTTATTATTCCAACGAAGCTGAACTGTGTGATATTCATTTCGTGCATAAGTACCTTTTAAAGTCTTACCAGTTTTTTCATTAAAAACTTCACCAGTTTCTGAAACAGTATAATGAGTTTCTTCACCATTAATTATTATATGTTTTGTCATGTTTATTACCTCGATTTAATTAAACTAAGGATAATTTCTTATCCTCCTTCTAATTAAAAGAGGTTATGGTTGCTTAATATTACAAAGAAGTAAAACAATATATTTATATATAAATTAAATTTTAATATCCCTATTGTACGAGGAGTTTCGTAGCGTCAACGAGGTCTATCGTCTTTGCTCCCATTTCAGTAGCGGCATCAGAGTATTTACCTCTCATTGCCCAAATATCATCGATTGTATATTCAGATACGACCGCGATCTCTGTCATAGATGCATCGAGTTCTTTAACCGTAGCGTAAGCATTTTTTATAGCACGCTGTAAGAGTGACCAACCATTTGTAAGAGAGAAGAAGTTAAGGAAGGAACTTTGAAGAGATTTAACTTGATCGTCAAGAGAGTCTACACTATCTTTCTGCTTATTAATCTCTTCTGTACCTTTGCCCATGGTTTTGACGACCGTATCGCCTGCTCGATCAGTTGATTCACGGAATTTAGTCATCCCAGCGGCAAGTTCTTTTATCTTTTCGCGTTCAATATTATCTAAAAGATGCTCGATATCACTTAAATCTTCGGGAATCTCGGAAATGTCAACACCTTGTATTTGAGCAAGAGCTTTTCTTAAATTCTAAAGACCTTCAGTGCCTTGAGCTGCTTTCTTTATAGCTTCTAAGTTCTTTTCATATTCTTGAAGCTAAGCCTGCTATTTACTTAACTTACTTGCCTATTCTTCTGCTTTCTTTGCGAAATTACTTGTTTCTTCAGACGTTCTCTAAGCCTTTTGAATAGCAGAGGACTTTGCTTTTTCAGCTTCCTATTGAGCATCTATAAGTTTTTTGTACTCATCGTACTCTTTTTGTCGTGATTCTTCCTAACTAATGTCTTTTTGGGATTTAAGTAAATTAGTATTCTTACGACGGGTGTTGGCAAGATCGTTATACTATTTGTCATATCTCTCTTGCTATTTTCTTACTTGAATTTCAAGAGTAGTATAAGTTTTCTTTGCCTTAGGATCAGTCTAAGCAAGAAGCTATTTTTTATCTTCTAAATCCTGTTTAGCCTCGCTTTTTTCTTTCTAATAGACGCTATCTTCGCCCTTACTTAATCTTTGATATTCCTTCTGTTGCTCTCTATAAGTTGTAGTTTTCTTCTTTGACTCTTCATATTCTTGCTGAGTCATTATATTCTTATGCTTGCTTTGATAGTCCTTAACAGCCTTAGTAGCCTAATCCCATTTAGCAGTAGCTTCTTCAGCAGCCTGACTTGCGGTGTTCTGTTTATTCCATTGTTCGCCACCTTCAGCAAGAGTTGCATTTAATTCTTGAACAGATTTTGTAAGTTTGTCAACAGTTTCCTTCTGCTTCTCTACCTTTGCTGTCTAATTCTAAATCTGCTCTGAATTATCCCCTTTTGCTAAGTCCTGAAGAGACTATAATTCGCCCCGAACCTCTCTTAACTGTTTCTGTAAATCCTTCGGTAAGAGAGATTTCAGGTCCATCGCTTCTATGCCCGCGAGTTTTGTAGACATCATAGCAATTGCATTAGACACATTATTATATGCTTTACCCAGATCCTTGACGTCCTTCTCAGTATGAGTAGTCTTGGAACTTAAAGCAATGAATGTCTCCAAGTTGCTATTTGCCGTTTCAAACAACTCACCGAAGCTCTTTTTAGTTGAATCTGGCAGTTTAAGACTCTTTAATATCTCTCCTAAACTTGCTAAATCTTTCTATGCTTGTGAAGTTGTTGCCTCTACGTCAATACCAAAGCGATAGATCTTTTCAGTTTTTGACATTTATCCATCACCTCATTCGGACAAAACAGAAAACGGCATTAGAATGCCCCTAATGCCGTTTAAAAATCACTATCTATGTCATCATTAAGCAGTATGAAATCAACTACCTTTTCGCTTCCTTTTGACCCAGTCGGATAAGCTGTAATCGCAAAACTGCCAACAGCTGGCGACGCATCATTACCCAACCTAATAGAGAAATCAGACATTAGTTTAATTTTTGGTGCTTTAAAAACACCAGTGACCGTTTTGCCTGTTTTATCATCCTTTAATCTCGTTTTTGCCGTCATTGTAAGATAACCTGTGACTAAACGACGACCAATTGTAATCACATCTGCTTTCGAATAAGTAAAGCTATAATAAGCCTCTATTTCTGTATAGGGTTCAAGTTCCGGAAAGGTTAGTGTAGATTCATTTTTCTCAAATGCCGTTAAAGGCTCGCCGTTTTCCTTCTTATATATAAAAAGTTCTAACGGTACATATTTTAACTTAACCTGCCTATTTTCATCCAGTTCTAAGCTCTCTACTTTAGGAACTATTACATCTTCCACTGACTCTAAAGCTGCATTTCCCAAAATAGCTAATTGAACTTTAGAAAAAATCCCCTGAGAAAAATTAAAGTTAACTTCCTTAGTACTCTCCCAGCTTACCCAAGTCTGATTATTATAACCACCAGTTGCATTTACACGTGATTTTATCTCATCAAAATTTGCTAACTGAAGAGAATCAAACCTTAATATCGGCTCTCCTGCTTTTATTATTCGATTACCTATCTCTATATCATAAGTGGAACTAAAAATGCAATCATATATTTCTTTAAGACCAAATATGTTATTGTCCATCTTTGCCTCCAAAAAAAGAAGAAGGGCGAGGAACATCCCTACGCCCTTCTTTGTTCCCATTAAGGGATTAAGTTAAATTACTGTGTGTCTACGTCGTACTTAACGAGCTTCATCATAACCTTCTCAGAATTTCCTTCCTTGTCGGTAAGATTAGCACGAAGTACTTCGAGGTTGAGGTTGAACCAAATTATCTTACGCGCAGTCGTTAATTGCGCTCTTATGCTTTCACATAAGGTGAGACTATATCATCACTTTTGTGGTTGCCGTTTCAGGTCACTTGACCTTACTCTTTTCAGATAGTCGTTGAACGTTGTTCTCTTCAGAACCTTCGCTGCTGATTGCCCAATCCAATTAATTTTTAACTTTCACGCTCATACTTTCATATCACGTTGTAGTTTAATTGGCTCTTAGGGGTTTCCAGCAATTAAGCAACTTTAACGTCCGCATTCAATCCTACGGACGGATCGCCTTCCATTCAGTTTACAAGGTTTCGTTAGAACCTTCTCCCATGTTTCCATGGGTGTCAGACTATATCTTCATTCTAATTAGAATGCTATGCACTTCGACTCACTTGAGCCTACTCTACTCACTTCCAGATTAAGAATCTGTGTTTTCGATAGTCGTTGAACCTTCCGCATATTGCGGCTTGGCTGCTGATTACCACCGAACTTTACGCTGCGGCTTCCAGCAATTCACATAGTTTAAGGAGACCAAAGGCGTTTTGTTTAGCCTCCATAGTTATTGTATTTTCAGATGTTACCTTCGCCTTAGGCAGGATAAACTGGAAATATTCATCCTCGCCAGTGATCTCGGATCTCTAATATGTTGAACCTGTAACATAATAGGTTCCCGGGAACGTGTCCGGTCCGACAGTGATCTGTGTGCCAGTTATATCTATATCGAACGTAACATAGGATACAGAAGAATCTGTTAACTTGGTTGAGATTTCACCCTAAGCGATTTCCTCTCCAACCTCATTATAGATTTTCTTGGTTTCAGGAATCGCATGATCCTTGCCATTAGCATCCTTCCAAGTCGTCGGGATTGTCTTACCCTTAACCGAAAGAATCTTATGGATTTTGCTGCCTGTTGTAAGATCTTCAGTTGTGCCGTTGCCGAACATAACTGCCATAGACTTCGGGGAGAATAACGCGTCTTCAAGGGTTACGGTGATCTCCTTCCCAAAATCCCACCCTATCAGGCGGGGGTTACCTTTCACTTTCTTCCATACGGGTCGTTAAGCCATATGCGCCATTTGAGGCTGCTTATACTTTCATATAAGATGAGACTATATCTTAATCCTACTAACGGATTATTTCCATTTCGAACCACTTGGCTCTACTCCTTTCGGATAGTCGTTGAACCTTCTCACTAAGATGAGCTTGGCTGCTAATTGCCCAATTCTTTCTTTTTTTAAACATTCACGATTAAAGTTGCCCTTTGCGTTGTAGTAAGAAAGACTTAAGGGGATTTCAGCAATTAAGAAATTTTAGGGGCGGCAAAGTCTAACTGCCCACCGCCCTGTGCGTACACAGAACTTGCGGTCTGCTCGACTGTCGAAACTTTGAGGGAATCGAGGTAAAGAACAGGAGCGCCCGGACCACCAGTGGTGGGGTCGATCTTGTAAAATACACAGTCAGCAACCTCTTTTATGCCATCAATTATATTCACACCTTACTTAAGGGTGCAGTTCTTTTAAGAACATCTTACAGTCTCCTGCAAGTTTAGACTATATCATTCTCTGTTGCGGCAGAGATTTCGCGCTGTCCAGTAAGATTTTCTGGCGTCTTAGTCGTTGAACCTTCAACATATCTCCAAATATATCCGCCCGCAGTTTTTCGTTGTCCACGCACGACATGAGTGATCGAGGAGCGGCAAACTCCTGTCTTTTCACTTGCTTCTTTTTGAGAAGAAAAAACTGCAATTAAATTTCCATCTTGGTCATATTGAGCAACTGGAGTTTTAGACTATTCCGCAGCTTTCTTTTGCATTTCCGGAATACGTTTTCTTATTTCTTCATCTCTCCAACCATCATGATAACTATGCTAACTATTATAAGAATAAGTTACCCATTCTAAATTGTCAACATGATTATTCATCTTATCATGATCAATATGATTTACAACTGGAAGATTATCTGGGTTAGAAATAAAACTATATGCTATTAAACGATGTGCCCTAAAAGCCTTTCTTTTTCCTTCATCAGTATATAAATGAACTAATTTATATCTATCTTTATCAGAATATTGAGGAATTATTTTCTAAGTTTCCTTTTCTCTAATCTCTCCATTTTCGTTACATTCATATCGATTTAAAGTTGGAATCGTTTTCCACATAGTCCTACTCCTTTTATGCTGCTTGGCTGCTGATTATCTCTATTGAGTTGTTTTTAAGCATATCCATCTAAGATTACTCTTTCCGTTTTAGCCAACTCACTTGACAAGATTTCCCAGCAATTCACGAAATTTTATCATTTAGTAATACTAAATGCAGCAGTTGGCTATCCACCGATCAAGTATGCTTGCCATTAGCTTACCTCCTGATTTAATTATCAGAATTTTTAATCCAATATTTTGGTTTAACTTTGCTATTGCCAAAACCAGCCGTCGCAATGCGAAGGTCAGTTTCATATTTCTCCTTATCCTGCGCAAGTTCAAAAAGACGAGCCGCAGATGGATAAGGAATCTCTCCGATATTAAGAGGGTTTAATCCTAAATTCATACAACATAATGCACCCAAAAGTGTATCTAATGAAATTGAATTTTGATTTCCTTTTTTCTATTTAATTCGTTCACGTAAACGCCCTTTTGCTTTAATCATAGCTATTTTAGGCTTTTCATGAGGATTAGGCGGCTCCACAGGATCTTTTCCTACGACTTGCCGCACAAGATTCTGGAAGTCAAAGAAATCAGACTCCTCAATAGTACGCAAAAAACGTGCTTCTTTAACTTCCTCAATTCCATTCGTAAACAAAATTATTTTACTTTCCGGAATAATACGAACTTTTTCATGAGTAAATAGTTCGAAAGCCTTTTCTGTTATTTTCATTATTTCCGGATGATGATACTAATTGTTGAGCATTAATTCAAATGGTGTTGGCGCATCTGTAATCGGAGTTCCATCAGGAGCCTTACCATTTTTTTCTGCTATCATATCCCAAATATCTTCTTGTGAAGTAGTAAAAATCTAAACTGCGGAAGAGTAATAAGGTAATGAAAGCATATCTTTAATAAGCGGAGGATAGACGTCAATTCCTTTACGGAAATGAAGTGGCTATCCTATAAATACTGCGGCATTCATTAGTTATACTGGGAAATCCTGTAATTCATGATAAAGGCACTCATCTCTTCTGTAAAGAAATTCACGGAAAACCCTGAACCGCGAATTGTGCCAAGACCATTAATATTTTTATTTTCAAGAGAACGCTGAACTTCTCCCATAATGGAATAAGGACGAAGATTATCGCCTTTTATAATCCATTGTTCATTAGGAACAAAAACTTCAATAGAGAAGTAAATATCGAGAAATTCAGAGTTACCAGTAGAAGGAATACCCTTAAGAACTCTAAGAGTGATAATTGACGATGAATCCTCTTTCGTTCCAATAATAGGAATGATACGTATACTACCATTATCTCCTTGCTAATATGCCTGTTCCTATGTAAGATCAGGTTTATCTTTAGAAAGAGGATCTTTATCTGTATAAATGAGAAGTCGCAAAAGATTCTGATTTGCGAGAAGCCTCTTCATTATCTTAATGAGGTTCGGCCCCATCTCCTGCAAATAGCGTGTAGATGATTCAGCCATTAGTTACCTCCTATATTACCAAGCCAGAAGTAGTCATTGTCATCATCTTCAGGCTTCTTTTCCGGCGGTAGAGTTAAATCACGCTCGATAGTCGGATCCATAGACACATACATCACACCCGGAGTTGATAAGAAATCAATTCCAGTAACTCGTTCTGCTCTGCTCATGTCATCAATTTTAATTACCAAATATGACCCTATCTCAAGATTTTTGTCTCTTGGCATAATCATAAAATCTAATTTAAGGTTTTCAAGGTACAGAGTGGCAGAGCGTGAACGAGACTTTAACTCATTTTTCAACATATTTGTTTGTTGAGAGAATATATACGCCTCATTTGACCACGTACTTCCGTCCTCATTCAACCATTCAATACGCTGAGAGAGCTTAATAACATTCCATCTATTATAACCACTATCCTGTCTCTCATCCCAATACCAGAACATATATCTCTTGCCGCAAATAGTTACTATATCACCGGGATTAAATTTCTCGCCAACGCGGCAAAGAACGTGCATTACAGTCTTTGTTTCGTCCTGACTGGAAGGCTCAAAAACACATTCTACTTCCTTTTCCTTATATTGAAACTTAGTATAATGCGGTGATTGATATAAGAACTTCTCAAAATTCTACTGTCTTCCTTTTTCAAGACGATCCGTAGCATTATCCCCATATCTGTTCATTCTTTTCTTATAAATATCAAAATAACTCATAAACCACTTCCCAAAAGACCCATAACATCAAATATAGTCTTTCTAAAATATTTATAATCTAAATAGCGGCAAGCGGCAAGTTTAGAATAAATTCGATAATAATTGATTGTCCTCTCTTTCTCCGGTATACCAAGAAGTTCTATCAGAACGGCATCCAGATTGGCTTCCCAAGAATGACCTTCCTCTCTTTCACAAAGACAGCCGAACAACTGATTCTTTAATCGATTATAATAGCCTTCTTTTGCTGCATCCATGATTAACCTCCTGCAAAGGTTGTATAATCATAAGGCTTTCCTTTAATACTACGATAATAAATTTTTTCTAAATCCTTTGCTTGTTCCATCTAATTCTGCTGACGCGAACGAAATTCACTTAACTGTTTTGCGGGAGAAAAATCGCGCTCAGTATAATAAGGGCGCAGATTTTCCCAAGTGTCTATGACACGGTTTAACCAAAGAGCTTTCATGAAAAGTGCAATAATCTGAATCTCTGTATTGGTTATATTTTCATCTTTAAAATACTCTGCATTTTCATCCCATTCAAGAGAACAACGAGGGAACTTAAACCACGGAATCGCTGCCATGGCAAGGTGCTGAAAATCTATATTGGCAACATTCTCTTCAAGCTAATCCCATTCGTCAGATTCTATAAGAACAAGGAAGGCATCGTACAAATCTTGTACTGGTGTCATGATTTAATCACTCCTGCACAGCTTCAGCTTCATCCTTTCTTTTATCATCAAGTTCTTGCATAACACATTTAAGGACATCAATTCTTGATGCTTTCTTCATAATTTCACATCTCTGATAATCAGTAATGCCCTTATCTATTGCATACTGTGCTAATTCACGAGCCTGTTCAATAGAAAGTTTTTCTACTTTCTCCCTAAAGTCCTTAAGCGCCGTTCCAGTTAAGAGCTTATCTTTATCTGCATCAGAAAGAACAATAATATTCTACGGCTCCTTTGCTTCCGGCTCTTCAAGACCTAACTTAATCTTGGTTTCCATATCATCAATATAAAGGATACCAGTTTTAAAAAGGTATTCAACACCCGGTTCATATATCGCCTGTTCAAGAAGGTCAAAAGGAATTCTCTGAATAGCTCCTGCTTTCGGCCAGAACCGACGAAGGTTCAGCGACGGCACGCTTATAGACACTTGTGCCTTAACTGTCGATTTAATTGTAATCATATTTGTAGTTTCCATTGTTTACTCTCCTATATAGAATCGCCAGTAATAACCTCCGGCGGTTTTCCTTTTTTGATTTACACATTCTCGTATGTGTCTAATTTTTGTTTGATTCTCTGCGGCAGTGATTGAAGGAAAAACAGCGATAAGGTTATCATTTAAATCAAATTGCGCCACAGATTTCATTGTTTTTTCGTATTGGTTCAAATTATCAACTACGACCGAAGAGCTTTGTGTCATAATTGAAATATACAAATTTGGCATATATGATGTCAGACCTCCCAGCCGCATTTGAATCATGAGCCAATGGAACTTTATATTCCATTGGCTCTTTTTACTTATCCTTTAAGTTATTTCAAGCCTCAAAGTCTGGAGTAAGGATTGTAATAGTTGTCGTTATCTATACCAGTATTTTGATAAATGCCGAAGTTATAGAACGTAACTATTGCAGCGCCCATTTTCTTATAAAGATGAAGCTCAAGGCTCTGATCCTTATTCGTCCAATCGTACATCTGTGTATTTCCTTCCATGACGATCTTAACGATCTTTTCGCCACCAGTAGGAAGAACATAAGCAAGCTGCGGATCAATCCAAACCTTATCGTTGTTAGTGTCAACAAACGACTGCTTAATCTGGACTATCGGAGTACCTCTGAACAGATTAATATAACCCTGATTATGAATCATATCAATGTCCTGAGGATGATAAATGCCCTGTGCGCCAGCGGCGGAGACGGGAACGATCTGATCCGGCCCCATAGCACCAACGAACTCCGGAGGAGCAAATATTACGCAACCACCATTTCCGGCATAATTACGAACAGTATTGCAGAGATTGAACATCTTGTCACCCTCAAAGCCAGAAGATATAACTCTGTTTGCTGTCGGCATACGGGTTTCAGTGATGCAGTCATGAAGAGCACGAGCAACTTCAAGATATGCTGCGTCAGTAATGCCCTCGGTGAGAACATCCATAACTTCTGCCATCGACTCGGCGCCATCAAGAACGCGCTCGAAATCAACAGTAACAGCTCCACCAATTGCATGAGTTTCAACAGTGAAATCATTGCTATCAAGACGGAAAGTCTCATAAACACCAGACAGACCAACACGAGTAATGAACTTCTTAGCTCTCATCTTCGAATTGAACTTGGAGAGTCTGAATATAGTCTTCTGACCCTGAGGAACCTGACGAACCTCAGCGAACATTCCCATAGCGTCAATAACCTTTGCAGGGACGATCTCATCAGCGTTCTCCATAACGATCTGATAGAGGTCATAACGGTTCTTCATGAACATAGCATAAGAACCACAATAATTTTTCAGCTCCTCACGGAATGCAGTATCAACATTCTCAAGAGCGAAATTCTCGGGAGCGGTTCTGTGTGCCGCATGACGAGCTAATTCTCTAAATTCGTTTGTCATTTATAGCACCTCCATCAAACTCTGAGAATCTGGAGTTTAAGACCAGTCTGTCCATCAGGCATAGTCGCAAACTCAATAACACGAGCAACCGGTCCAGCAGTCGGAGCAGTTGCACTAATCTCCCAGTAACCAGAACCATCAGATGCGATTCCAGCATAAACAGGAGCAACACCCTTTACAGCAGTCTCTATGGCTTTCTCATCTGTATACTTCTCATTATCATAGCAGATTGTGTTCGTGTGGAACTTGTCACCAATCGCGAGAAGTCCAAGACGAGGGAAGGAAGTGTCTCCATTAGGAAGATAGAAGTACTTATAACTGCCACCCATTCTCTCATCATAAAGATGCTCTGTCGAATAATTGATTCCAATAACTTCAGATGCCGCAAGAGCGAGAGTAGCTTTCTTCAGCTCATGCTTGACATTGTCTATGGCGAAAAGCATACCGTTTTCTGCAACGGAACCGATCTCGGTCTTGCCAACCGGGAATTCCTCAGAGTTAAGAGCGCACTGAGCTTCAATACGTCCGTCTCTGCGGAAAGCCACTTGGTTAAGCTCGATCTGACCGTAGCCTTCTTTGTTTAACTTAACAATAGCCATTTATCTAAACCTCCGATTAGTTTTTATATTTTGCGAGAATTGCGGTTAATCCAGACGCATCTTCTTCAGTCGGAACATAACCGGGAGTTGAATCTCCATTCTCAAGAGTAAAGAGACCTTCATTAGACTCAACAAGTGTGAGTGCAAGATCCTTTCTTAAATCGATAAGAGTATAACTATCAATCTTATCAGTAAATGCCGCGAGAGTTTCTGCGGAGAGTTTCTTACTATACTTAGCAATTACTGCTTCCTTCTCGGCACGCATTGCAGAATCCTTAAATGTCTGCAATGCTGCAATCTGTTCATCTTTTTCAGAGATAGTAGCATTAAACTGTTCAATCTGTGTGTTCAGACCTTCAATAGTTGCTGTAAGATTCTCTTTATCAGTAGTCAGTGTAGATAATTCGCCAGCCTTGGTTTCTATATCCGCACTAAGCTCATTGATTTTAGTTTCGTTAGCTTCAAGTATAGATACAATAGCAGAGAATGTACCTCTTGAACGAAGAGAATCAAGAGATTTCTTCTCGTCCTTAGTCACATACTCCATATAAACTTCTTCCATCTCGGTAGAGACAGAAACTGTATCATCTTCATTCTTTGTATAGCCAACCTTGTAAGTCTTCTCTGTCTCGAAGTCAAAAACAAGAGCATAATCGTCATAAGTATCGAATACATAATAACGAACTTTTTCAGGATTCAAAGCCTTGAAAATCGCATTTTGCTTTTGGTTATCAGAGAGAGAAAAGACTAAAGTGTTTTCATTTTCCACTTTCTTTCCCCCTATTGATTCAATTTTTTCTAATAAGGCGGTAAACAGTGAATATATTTGCTGTTCTTGCAGGGAAAAGAAGGATGCTCCTTCAAAACACGGAATGACATTGTCGCCAAGTACTTGAAGACCTAAGAAACAAGCGTCTGTGTACTTATAGAGCGATTTACCGTCTATCGTTACCCAAGACCCCTTGATGCTTGGTCCGTAAAGCTCCATGCTCTGCCCTTTCCCCGCAATGTCTCCAGCTTCTTTATAAAGTGCCGTAAAGAGATACACGTCTGCACAGGCATATTCTCTTTCTACCCCATCTTCATCTTCGTGGTTTTCCCAAGCGAAGTTCGGATTTTCAGGAACCACTCCATAAACTCGACCCTGTGTTCTCTAAGTGCCGTGATCCTTAAAATCTTCAGAATCCGCATCATAAATACCTTTTATGGGAGCATAAGGAAGGGTCTTAATCAATTTTTCAGCAAATTCATCACTGATGTACGCACCATTTCGATTTTCGCCTTTATAGAAAATCGCTACACGCTTACGCGTAATCGTATCCGATACCTTTTCAGAAGACGCCGAATCGAATAATGTAATAGGGAAGTTCTAAGGAATGTTGCTCATTCTCATCCTCCCGTTTTGTCCTTACTTTCTATGTTCTCTACTGTCTTTTCGGTCTTGTCTAAATCATCCTTCTGGGGTCGTCCTCCGCTATTATCTCCGCCACTGCTTTGGGTGTAAGAAGTAGCTAAAGGTAACAGTCGCTCACGAAGATTAAGAACGTCATTTTCTAAATCTTTAAGAGTCCCTAACTCTCTTTGACTAATACCACAAGCAAGAGCTGGTAATAAGAACGAATATCCGGAACTTGCCAGTTTAAGATAATTGTTCATCATGTCCTACTCATTATGGTAGGTAATGGGAAGGATGTGGAATTTAAACTGAATTGTTCCGTTACCATAAAATGAATTTATAATTGTTGTTATAAAATTAGCAATCTTATTGCCCAAGACCATCATAAGGGAAACATCTTCTTGCAAAGAAGTTCCCAATGAAGAACTTCCTGAAGCCGCAAATAATTCAGGCGAAACGCCGGCATTGGCATACATGGTTGTTCTCATGTTTGTCAGAGTATTATTTGTAACTCCATCAGTCGTCTTTAAACTATGAACATCAACATCACCATACGTCGTCATGACAGAAGCGTGTGGATTTTTGGTGCTGATCATCTTAACAACACCAGAGTGTATTACTGAAACCTCTTCGGGTTCAAAAAGTAAAGTGCCGTCGTTAAGATGTGGAATCTTGTGAATAATTAATCTCTTAATCTCTTCTAATTCCTTCTCAAGTTCAATGTCCACGGCTTTATCATACTGCAGTATCGTAGGTATAACTGATAGAAAGTATGGACGAGCATTAAATAGTTTAAAGGCAATTCCTATATCTGTGGGAAGAAAGACCCAAGGGGTGATTACCTTGCCGCTATTCACCCACTTGCGATAGTAGGAAGAAATAACTTTGGGATAAGTCTTTAACGCCTATTTGCGATTTTTCTTGTCATTAATCTTATCAAAGTAAGATACGTCAAACTCCACGATGTCGCGGTCATACTCATCTTTGAATCGAGAGCGGCAATATTGAAATGGAAGATCAAGTACAGAAAACGCTGTTTTAGTCATTGTTTGTATTGCACCGAAATACATTCCATCTAACAATACGCGATAAGCAACTCGAACTGCAAATTCCTCAATTTTAATTCTATCAACAAAATCAGTAGCATTATGATAACGTTTAGCAATAGCAGTATCTTGGAGAGATTTACCATAGGCTAAAGTAGGAACCAATAACCCAGTATACTTTAGCAATGTTGCATAATGTGTAATAATCTGCTTATAGAAGCCATTCTGATTGAAGTAATTGCGCGAAAGAATTGACATTGAAGAGGCGGATCCATTACGAATAATAGATTCAATCTCTTCTTTAGAATAGTCGCTAACTTTGTTTTGTTTATCCCAAAACAAGTAGTTTGTCTTATAACTATCTTCATTAGTTGCTATCATAGTCTCATTTGCTTTTTTAAAATCTGATAATGAAAAATTATGAGAGATAGCTGATTGTTTCATTTGTTCTTCTTTTCCTTTTTCTTCTTTATTCATCTATTCAGCCTCCTGTGAAGAATACGAGATTTCGCCCAGATTTTGGCTTCTTCTTTTTCTTAGTTGCCTCGTCCTCCAATTCTTTAATCCGACGAAGTCCAATACAAAGACTACTGAATCTATCATCCGGGAAGCGGGAATTGATTGGTTCGAGAACTATGTCAAGTCCAGTGCCTGTTCTCTTTAAGCGAAGATTGCCCATTTCTTCTGCAAGTTTTGAGGTCATCTCGTATGGCATAAGAAATTTAGTTTTTTGCTCTACGGACATACTCTGACCTTTTTTAGTTGATAAAAGTTTAGATCGCGCGTCTTGTTCCTTAATTAAAAAGTCTACTAAACCAGCATCGATGCGCGAATAACAGTTACCGAACATCTCTGAGTTAATCTTCTAATTAGCGCGAAAACCATTAAGTATTCGCGGTGCATCTAAGGGTTGAATTTTCTTATATTCTTCCTCATTATAGAAACCATAAGCAGGATAAGTAACACCCATCTCGTCTGTTTGCTCTTGAATCATGAGATCCTATACACCAGCACCAAGTCCATTAATATCAATGATTACTTCACGCGGCTGAAAGGCTTTGATTAACTTCTTAATGTCAATAACTTGTTGTTTGAATTGTTTGGTTTTGGAAGTTCTTCCTAAAACGAATATGTTTACTACAATGGAACGAAAGACACCATTATGAGGCACAACTTTGTGAATTGTTGCTACTGTCAAGTCATGCTTTCTTCCGACATCGCAATACGTTCAGAGGGCTTCGTTAATTCCCTCCCGCCTAAAAGGCAGCTTCATATTACTATGAAGTTCAGACTATATCACCTTCCCATAAGGAAGCCGCCCATTTCGAGGTACTTACCTCTACTCTCCTAAGAGATAGTCGTTGAACCTTCCTAAACCAGTTGCAGTTTAGGCTTGGCTGCTGATTGTCCGAATAAGTTTGGAGTTCCAGCAATTAAAGCGGTTTTCCATAGACATTACTATCTATGGCGGCAGATATTTTTTTACCGAAATTAAGTAGAAAGTGTCTTTATTTCCATTATTAAAATGAGCTTCCCATTCCGCATTAACTATACGTCGATGAGCATTAATTTTGCGGAAATTAAACCAAGATTCATCATTCTCAGCACTATATATACTTAAATATTCCTGTGCAAATAAGGCTTCATTCATAGTTGAATCCATCTTAATATCTCGCACGAATGATGCAGGATAAATACCTTCAATAACTGGTACCCTGTAATCTAACCCCATAGCGCACGCTGATTTAGGATTAATAATCATCTTACAAAGTACATCAAGAACCTTTTCATAATTATAACTTGATTTACTGGAAGCAGAAGTAGTATACTCTTGCATCTGATGAATTTCATAAGGATTAAGTAAACCTGCTCCATAGGTTGTCCTTATTTTGGAGACTGTGGGAACGAGGATTCCGTTAACAGCATCCCCACTCTGGTCCCTCGCCTCGTCGACGGCTATCTGGTCAAAACGACGCCCACGAGTGGAATCGAGAGCTGCTGTAATCTCTATCTTAGAGCCATTCTTAAAACGTACCTCAAAATAGTCCTTACCCCCAATAACTGGACCATCTAACTCCAGATTAAGAAGCGGGAATCGATTGAGTACGTCTGTGCAAGTCTGTTTTCCTATTTGCGCTGACTGACTTTTATTCGGTGCCGCAAAAGCGATTGTAGTACCGGGACAGAAGATACAACGATGAAATGCCATGAAAAGAGTAAGGAAAGTTTTACTAACTCCACGTGCCGCCGTGATATGATTGACTGGAACGCGCGCTAAATTGCGCATTATAATCCGCTGATAAAACATAAAACGGAAAGAAGAGTTCGTTGGCACCAGAACTTCATCTGCCCAGATGTCAGGATATGCTGAATAGATAGTAATTTTTTCCTTGAGCTTTTGTTCAATAGCTTTGAGTTTATCTTCCGTTAATGCCACATTCTTTTCAATGGGCGTACCGAAACGCATTGGTAAAATAGCTTCATGACTTGGCGGCACACGCGTCGATATACCGGGTAAAAGTATATTTGATGCTGTCATATCCATATCTTACACCTTCACTGTATCCTAATCTAAGACCTCATCCACGATAAGATCCTCATAAGCCTGATTATCATGAGATTCGAGATCAACTTCTGTTGTCTCAAAGAATGGATCTTCAGCTAATCTCTTTTGTTCCAAGTCAGTGTCTTGTTTATCAAGTTCAGCGGCAATTTTAAGAGCCTCAATGCGGTCATTGATTTCTTCACCAAGACCTGCCTCATTAGTATAGAGTCTTTGTACAAATGCCTGTTGCGAATGAATTACTTCATCAACGATATCGCGGTTCGCGTCATCATACCAAGTATTAAGCCAGCCGCGCTTTTCGAGCCAACAGACAAGTTCGCCCATACTTGCAAAATCATTATCTGACTTAGTATTTTTGGGTGTAAAATCAGCAATTTTCGTTAACTTCTCATAAGAACCCATAAGTTTATCAAAATCAATACCGGCGCGGATGCGCTCATCGATATTTAAACTCATCTTACAGAGCTTTTGCGCCTGATCTATCTGTAAAGCACCATTGACATTTTGAGTCGTCAATAAGCCATTATAGAGGTTTTCAAGATAGACCAGTTGTTCTTCATCATAGCTCTCACCCCAACGAAGTCGAAGGTCATCATAATAGGAATCGTTTAAGAGCGGAAGCTCCAAATCCAATCTCTGTTTTTCCTTTAATTCCAAATACTTCCTATGGTAATCAAGCCAGCCAAATCGCTCATACTCACCAGAAGTAAAATACTTACAATAAGGCGGTATAGCATCATCACCGTTAGATTCGCGGAACTTCTCGAATTCCCTTGGTATGAAAGGAACATCCATTCTCTGACAAAAGGCATCTACTTCATCCCATGACCAATCTACTGAAATAAAATGGTCTTTAATACATTCATTGCAGACTGGACAGAGAGAATCGGCATAGATCCAAGACCGCGTAGTAATAAATGAATCTGTGGTCTTAGAAATACCGCAATGGGAACAAGTCTTCATTAATACTCGCCGCGAATTCCCCTATATCTTAGGTTCTAACATTACTTGCCTCCATAAGTAGCGTCTTTCATTATCTGAAGAATCCACTTTCTTTTTTGTTGAGGCGCCGCGATAAAGGAATCAAGCATTTCTGATAAAAGAATATCAAATTCCTTGAATTCCTATTTGTCATTTTGTTGATTTCTAACAAGCGCCGGCAAATTAGTTGCAGTCTCATCGGTATTGGAATCTTCGAGAACTTCCATAGAACTGTTTTCTCTTTCCTTCTTCTCTTTTTTTTCCTCTTTCTCCTAAGCTATCGCCATCAACTCAACTCCCAAAAGTCTTGCTATGCCAATAGTTTCGATCATTTCCAATTTAGTCACATAGGAAAGAAACTTCTCAACTTCCTTCTTATTACTTCTTTTCAAAAACATTCACCTCCTGAATGTCAAGTTTTAATATCTGACCCAAAGTAAGTGGAGGTTTCTCGCCTCCACTCTAATAGTTAAGTTAATTATTTCTATATCAATAAAAATCACTCTTGTGCCGCTTCAGCTTTCTACTTCGCTTTCTCTACTCTCTTCTTTTTACGGCATTCTTTACAATCCGAATAGAAACCATCCTTGGTATTATTCCTCTAATTGAAATAAATAGAATTCCTCGGTATCAATCTATGGCATTCACTACACTCTTTGAAGACACCTCGTCCCATAGTAATATACTCGATCATCCTCTAACACTCTTGAGCCTGTGCCGCAATAGCATTCAGAACTCTTTTAGTATATACAGTTGAAATATAATTCTCCTTATATGGCGTTAATCCCCTCTCTTCCAAAGCCTTCATGATATCCTTATTACCCTTCTTGGCAATCTTGAACTTTAAAATAAGTTCCTCTTCTGGCGTTAGATTACAACGATTGACAAAATACTGGAACCAGCGCAATGCCTTATCTACCATTTCCGCATGAATAATCCCTTTCTTCTGTACATAATCTTGCAATTCTTCTGCAAATTGAATAAACCTTTTCACTTGAACAGGATCACGGAAATCTAAAACCCCTTCTTTGCCTTCCTTTTCATCCAAATTGCGAAGTGCCATCACAGACCTTGTCATAAACTCCTAAGAAAAGTTCTCTTCTTGTGGATAGCGGAAAGCAAAGGAAAAATCGGAAAACGGCAAAATATCAATAATGAGATTTTCATCTTTATCTTCCGACCACCAAAGAGCCGGATTAATTACACCACGAATACATTCGCCCTTAATTGTATCCTGTAACACATACTGTTCTGTCCGATACTCGGTTAGTTTCTTCTTCCACTGCCCTTTTTCACGTTCTGACCATGTCGCGGCATTGGACTCAATATTGGAAAGGTAAGTATCAAATTCACCCGTGGCGGCAATATGTCCTAAATTAATGGAAAGATTGAGAAATAGCCGCTCATAAAGCTCTGAGCGTGGCGCCAATCCCGTCCTCCTCTTCCCATTACTCATCTCCCAGAAGGTAATTCCGTAGTCCAATTCGTCAATAGAGCGCCAAAGAGGCAGGACGGAAGAAGAAAGGGATTCCGCATAAATAGCACTAAGGGCAGTAGAGAAATCGTAAGATAAGCGAATCTCTTCCAAAAGCTCTTCATCTATTGCGGCATTGAACTAATTCTTTTCCTATTGGACACCTTTGGGCGCATCTCCTAAACCGCAATCATTCGCGGCACGAACTTGAAGAAGGCGCCCTTTGGCGGCATTGAAGTCTGTCTAATCTACCACTCTCTTTAGAAACGACTACGAGAGGAGAGCGAGCGGAGCGAGCTCTCCTCTCGTGTCGTCATAACTCCTATTCAAATTCTTCCTCTGCATCTTCATATGCTTCCCTTTACTTACCGATTCGGGTACACTCCTCTCCATCTCGGAGCCATCTTCCAAGGTAATACTGAGTGATGTAAACCTTCCCCTATCCTTATTTAGCAACCCATAGGGATCTTCCTTGCCCCAAAGGTTCCTTTCTGCAAAGAGTATATAGTCCTATGCGCGACTTAGAGCCGTCTAAGATAAGTCCTCTAAGTTTTCCGCTCTTATAGCATTTAAACGATCTTCTATTGTATTTAATGAAAAATCTAATTTGATTTTAATCAACTCCTAAAGGGTTTTATTCATCCCTATGAGATTATTATAACATGAAAAGAGAAAAAAATCAAATTTTCTTATTGCAATTTTATATTTTTTAATTCGGTCTGAAATTGTGTGGAGGCTGGCGCCCAAAATTTCCAGCATTTGGAATTTCTCCCAAAACTATGCCCCTCTCCCTGTAAAAATTTGTCAGATTTAAGCGGTCGCATTCATTCATAGTTGTGAACAGAGTATGTCCAAAGAATGAAAAAATTCCTGCTATGATTTACATATTGTTCACAAAATACTGTTGTTTTTCCTCTTCCGTTGTGGTACAATAATACACGTCAAGAGGACAAACGGGCGCAAACAGCGTACCAAAACAAATTTAAACCTTGAGACAGGAAGGAAATTTTTACCATGACTAAAACTGAATATTATCTCATGAATTTCACTGACGAGGACAGCGGAAAAGAGGGAAAAGCGTATGAAATGGGCTTGCGGGAATTCTTTTCCGGTCGACATTCTAACCGTGTAAAGGCGCAAGGCAAATTTGACGCTTTCGTAACTTTCCGGCTTGATGGTATGCGTAAAGCTGTTACCGTTGAAATTAAAACCGCTTGCGGTGATATCGGAACAGCGGACAAGAGCCAATTCATTATCTATTGTCCGGAAGTAATGACGGATAGAGAACCGGAAACACAAGGCTATGTTTTCAGCCGTGATGAATGGCGCGAATTTGTAAACGGCTACACGGGGCGCGGATCGTTCACACGGATTGACAAGGCAGGACGTAAGCATATACAGAGCTTTAAGAGTGCCGGACGACCGAAAGCGTCAAGACCCATTGCCGAATACATATGGGCGGTGTGCGAAAGCAAGCCGACCGCGGCGGAATGGATAACGGCTTTAAGGGGCTGAAAAAGTAAAATAAAGGGGCGGTCAAGCACCGCCCCGGAAGGGGAAACAATGGTAAACTATGGTAAGGTAATCAAGCGGCTGTTATGGGCATTAATCGCGGTCGTACTTGTATGGGCATTCTTAAGTGGGATTGAAATAGGCAATCCGGCACGACTAACAGGGGCGGACACAATCAGCACGCTAAACCTGTTCCGGCTGTTCGGAATAATCTAAAAATAAGCTATAACAGGGGCGGTCAAGCGCCGCCCCGGAAAGAGGTACATATGGGAAAGAATGTTAAATGGGAGCTGTGGCGCTACTGGGGCGAAAATCACATAACAGGTGAACTGTTTAATGCGCCGACAATGAAACAGTGCGCTGACTGGGTTAGCAGCGGAATGCGCGAATGGATCAATGAAACACATAAAGAGGGGCTGGGCATTGTACGGGATGAAGTGACGGGCAACCGGTTCATAACATACGATGGCAAAAGATGGTATAAGGAATAAGGGGTGATACAAGTGGGGCGGTCTGAGAGCCGCCCCGACCAAAGGGAAAGAAATGGCAATGGCAATGAAACAGTACAGATTTACTTAACAGTCTGGAATATTAAAGGAAATATGGGAGGATTGGAAAATCCTCCCTTTTTCTTACCTGCCGGAATTAGACCTCTTTTTCGCACCGCTTTTAGAATTAGACCTGTTAGGTTTAATTGGCGCGCCGACGGAATTAGACCTCTTTTTTTCACAGTTTGTTCATACAATGTTTAAAATTAAGATTTGATTTTTCTCTGAAAATATGGTATAATGAATTAGAAAAAAGGGCAGGAAAGCCCGGAAAGAGGTTTACATATGGAAAACACTTATATCGACTTTTTGTTTGAGGATGAGGATAGCGGCGAACAGTTTTTTGTGGAAATTAAATTGGAGGCAAATGGCAGCTATAAAGAGGCTCGAAAAAAGGCTATTGAAATAGCTAATGAAAATTTTGATAATGCGAAAATTCAGCCCGGTTGGTTGCCCGCCTATGAAGCTGAAGCATGGGGTCTTGACACATATTGAAAAAATCGGATGAAAGAGGAAGTTTTGGAAAATTCTTCCTTTTTCCATCGTGACTGGAATTAGACCTTTTAGGTTTAATTCTAAAATTCATAGAAAATTCATAAACTGTTTACAAAAAGTTCTTGATTTCCCCTCTCAAATATGATATAATATACTTGTTCCGAAAGGGATAATACATAAAAGAAAGAGAAATATTTATGGAAAAAATTGACATTAAACGCGGTCAGATTTATTATATAGATTTTGGGGAAAATGTCGGAAGAGAGCAAAACGGCATACGTCCCGCGATAATTATGCAGAATAATATCGGTAATAAGCACAGCCCGACAACCATTGTAATTCCGCTAACAACAAGCAAGCGCAAACATCCCTTGCCGACCCATGTTTTTATAGGTAAGGGGAAGCTAAGGGGAGCTGGAAAAATCTGGGGTATCGCAGTAGCTGAACAAATGAGAACAGTTGATGAAATGCGCATATTACAGTATGAGGATGAATTAACAGAAGAGGGAATGAGTGCTATTGAGAAAGCTGTTAAAGTAAGTTTGGGACTGTAAATAATTGCCGTCAAGGAAAACTTTGACGGCGAAAGTAATTAGACCTTTAAGGTTTAATTATGAGAAGTTTGCACTATTTACAGAAAGTTCATAGAAAAAACTTATACTGTTTACAATTATATGTTATAATATATGTGTAAAAGAAAGAGAGGTACATACCATGAATTACACTTATGAAATTAAATTCAGCACAGAGGGACAGGGAGAAAATGGAATAAATATTAGTCTTAAAATTAGCAATTTGAGTAAGGCATGTGTAAAAGCTGTTGCTGCAATTGGAATCAGAGGATTTATCTCCTATGAAATTATGAATGAACAGACAGGTGAAATAGTAGGGAATTTTTATAGAGGATTGGAATTGTCTGATAATAGAAACGCTGTTCCGGTAATAAATGAGATTGAAGAATTTCTAACGCTACAATAAAGTAAGGAAAAGAGAAACGGCAATAATTGCCGTTTTTCTTTTAAGCTGAATTAAACCTATAAGGTCTAATTTCAAGTACCGCGTTCACAAAAAATTCATAAAAAGTTCTCTAAATTTTCATACTTTTCTCTTTTTCCGTTCATAATTCTATGTTATAATATATACGTCAAAGGGAAAGAGAAACGAAATCAAGAACCGCGGTAAAAGAAAAAAATCTTGAAAAAAATTTTGAAAACCTCTTGACAAACGGCACGAAATGTGTTATAATATATATGTAATCAAGAGGGGCGCAAACCTCGTTAAAAACGCAGAAAAGAGATTTAACCTATGGAAAACACCGAAAAGAAGAGCAAGAGCATGACCACCCGTGAATTCCTTGAAGCATTCATTCGCGGCGATTATGAGTACACCGTGAACGATATGACCATGGTTGACAAGGCACACGCGCTCCTTGACGCAATGGACGCAAGGAACAAGGCGAAAAAGGAAAAGAAAGACAGCTCCAAGCCGTCAAAGAGCTTTGAGGAAAACGCACCGCTCCGTGAAAAGGTCAAGGAAATTCTTGCCAAGAATAGCGGCTCCATGGTAGCTAAGGATATAGCTGGAGAGATGGACTGCACTATTCAGAAAACGTCAAGCGTCATTCGGCAGATGGTAGAAGCTGGAATGGTGGAAAGAATTGACAATGGACGGAACAAGCCTCTTGAATATAAGCTGATAGGGTAAGTAAAATGGGAAGAGGTGGAAGAAATTCCATCTCTTTCCTTTTGAACGCGAATTAGACCTTAGAGGTTTAAGAAAATTTTTATAGAAAAATTAATAAAAATACTTGACAAAAGAATAAAAGTGTGATATAATATTTATACAGAAAAAAAGAAAGGGGATATATATTCATGAAAGAATATTTAATTGAATCACATTTTGCTATTTATGATATTGATGAAAGTGTTCATTATGAAAGTGAAGCGGAATTTATGACTGACGATTGGACAAAATATAATTTAAATAATATGTATGAATTATGGTCAGTTTATGAACGTCAGGAAAACGGAACTTTTAAAAGAATTAAAACCAACCTTTAATTCATTCGCCGTCAAGGGTAACTTTGGCGGCGTTTGATTGAATTAAACCTTATAGGTCTAATTTCCTGCGCCATGTTCACAAAAAATTCATAAAAAGTTCTGGAAAAATTCATTTTCCCTTAATCCCTTGTTCATAATTCCATGTTATAATATATACGTAAACGAAAGAGAGGTACATATAACACTATGAATACTTTAATTATTTTCATTATCGCAAGTATCATTAATGTAATTCTTCAAACTGTAAAAGTCCTTGTAACGGTAAAATGTGGTAAATGGGTAACGTCTATCACAAATGCCATTGTTTACGGCTTTTATACATGGGTTCTTGTCCTCATGTCCTGCCCGCTGTCCCTTTGGGCGAAAATCCTTATAACAGCTGGAACAAATTTTATCGGTGTTTGGATAGTAAAGTATGTGGAAGAAAAAGGAAGAAAAGACAAGCTCTGGAAAGTTGAAGTAGCTATACCAAATGATTACAGTACATTTGCCGCAAAAGATTTAAGAGCCGCCGGAATTTCATCAAATAGTCAGGTAATGGGAGATTGGACAATGTTTAACTGTTATTGTATGAAAAAGGAAGAAACAGCGAAAGTAAAAGAAATTGCGGTTTCCAATAAAGGGAAATATAGTGCCTTTGAAAGTAAAATGTAAGAACAGGAAAGAGAGGAAAAATTTTCCTCTTTTTCTTTTTGCGCGAATTAAACCTTTAAGGTCTAATTCCCAAATCCTTCCACTTCCAGTTTTTACCATTTCAACCATTTTTATCAAATAGAAAAGTCAAATTTTTCCAATTCAAGTTTACAAAAAATTCATAAAATCTTCTTTTCCCGTTCATATCCTCATGTTATAATATATACGTAAACGAAAGAGAGGTAAAGCCTATGGCAAAGTCAGAAAACAACATGAGTAATGAGAGATACAGAAATGCTCTCATAAGGAAATTAATGGAATTTTTCCAGTCAAAGGAAGGCGGTGAGGAATGGGTTTTACAGGTAGCAAGTAACGCATTCGGTTTTCCGTTTGTGAATGACGTCGGCTCGGAAGAAATTGTCAAAATTACCGTTTCCATCCCTAAAGGGTCAAGAGAGGGAGAGCCGTATGACCTTGACGGAGAAGCCAAAGATTACCAGACCGCTGTTTCCGAAAAACTGGAAAGAGCGAAAAAGGCAGAAGAGGCAAAAAATAAGAAAATTGAGAGGGACAAGAAGAAAAGGGAAAATCTGGAAAAGCTGAAAGAAAGTAGGAAAGAAGGGTAAAAAGGGGCGGCGCTCCAAAAAATGACAGCGCCGCCATACATAGGAAACCCTATGAATATCAGGCAGTCATGGGAACGGGACAGCCGACATGAATTGCCGCAAATGGAAAGGATTAACACCCATGGAAAAAGAAAGAAAACTTGACAAAAGAAGAAAGTACTACCTTATTTTGGATTGCGAAACAGCTACACTTCCATATGCTTCCAAATTTGGCGGCGATGAAAAGAAAGCTATAAGTATTGCCAAACCGCTAATATATGACCTCGGTTGGACAATATGTGACGCAAAAGGGAAAATTTACCGGAAAAGGTCTTACTTGATAACAGAGATATTTTCTGTGCCGTCAGTGTTTAATACAGCTTACTATAAAGAGAAAAGACCCCAGTATCTGGAAAAGCTCAAGGTTGGTTCCATAAGTCTCAGAACTTGGAAAGAAGCAACAGAGGTACTGGAAAGGGATTTACTGGAAGTGCAGGCGGTCGGTGCCTATAATGCAGCATTCGATTTTAAAAAGGCAATTCCCTTTACAGAAAAGTATATTGAAGCCCTGTATTCCAGTGATTTCCAGCGCTGGGAAGAAGTACAGGAAAAGGTATGTGACAACATTGCAAAAGGCAAAAAGGCGGTAAAAAGAGCCGGCGCGCCGGAATTCGATCCCTATAATTTTCAGTTTCGCAATAACTTTTATCCAATATTTGACATTTGGGGGCTTGCTTGCGAATATCTGTTAAATACAGATGAATACAGAAATACTTGTCTTGCTAATAACTGGATAACTGCAAGTGGAAAATATTACCAGACAAGCGCAGAAAAAGCATTTGCCTATCTTATGAATGACTGGGAATTCTTGGAAAGTCATACGGCAATTGAAGATGCAGAGATTGAATCGGCAATATTTGGTAAGATTGTAGAAAAGGTGGGAATAAAGGGAATTGAATTTGAAATAATATTCTTTCCGTTCCGTATAGTCGGAATGGTAAAATAAGGAAAAGGGAAACGGCAAGAAATTGCCGTTTCTTTTTGTGTCAATTAAATGCCGTATGTTATATAACAGGTGTTATAAATCCAGTAAAAAAAGAGGTCTAAGAAGAGATTTTGCGCCGTCCCAATTAGACCTCTTTTTCGGAAAAAATTAACAGTTTTTCCTTATGCAACCAAAATTTGACTCCATCTAATGTCAAATTTCAATATCATCACGGCATTGAATTGAAGGATATAATATCATGCCATGCCGCGCCATGAGTTAGAAGGGAGCTGCAAAAAGGAGCTGCAAAAAGGAGCTGCAAATGGAGCTGCAAAGGGAGCTGCAAAATTCATTTCCAATTGCAATTAAAATTTAATTTTTTACCAGATTTTGGTAGCCGCGGTTAAATTGAAACAATCTTCAAGCAATGCCGCGAAAAGAAGTAATAAAGAAGTCTGGAAAATCTTGTCATAAAACAGGTCTAATTGAATCTATCCGTATGGAATAAAATGAGAGAGAAGGAAATCAGATTCTTTCATTGCCTTTTTCCGAAATTTCGGAAACCGGGTGAAATTGTAGGAAAATCTTGTCTAAAAACTTGCAATTTATAGAAATTACTTCTTGCGACAATCGTGTGGCGGCACATGAATATAACTGATATGCCAGAAAAAGGGAAAAAGGAAAGAGGTCTAATCGCCGCTTTCCCTGCCGTTTTCCCTCTCCATGTGCGGCGTTACCAAATTTTAGTAAAAAATTGAATTAAACCTCTTTTATCCAAAATTTTTTCCATACCTCTTTTGGAGTTTTACTTTGTCAAATTTTGTCTTTTTAAGGCAGATATTTGCCTTTACAGAATTTTCACTATTGGAATTTGACAAGGGATGAAGTCAAATTTTGATCGCATACCCCATACGCGGCGAAAGGAAAAACATCAGATCGCGGCATAAGAGCACAAAGCAGCTGCATTTTTCCATTGAGTTTTAAGGAACTGCAAAAAGGAAAGGAAAAAGGAGCTGTGAAAAGGAGTTGTGAAAAGACAAGACAGTGGCGGCAATGCCTTTAATTGCGTTACCAAATTTTGGTAAAGCTGTAAGTGTAGTAAAGAATGTATTATAAATTACAATTAACTTTAATACTTTACTAAATTCTGGAAAATAAAGTATAATAATAGAGTAAAAACAATGTTTGAATTTATTTTTAATTATATAATTTAATCTATACTTAACTATATATTTTACTGTATATTTTACTGTATATTTTACTATATACTTTAATCTATACTTAACTATATATTT
>ERZ779737.293-NODE-293-length-49510-cov-4.127712_pt1 | contig 49510 bp, 56 predicted proteins | sample MGYA00511889_ERZ779737 | MGnify/ENA primary metagenome ERZ779737 (study PRJEB29588, sample SAMEA2163575) | human gut metagenome | biome: human gut; feature: human-associated habitat; material: faeces | place: Denmark | collected 2008/2010 ... | reverse complement strand
TGCTGCACCGGCTGACGGTGCAGGAACCAATCCATGAGTTCCAACTCCAGTGCTAGTAGCACCTTTCATATCGCTGTAAGTAGTGTCTGTAAATACAGCATTTGAAGGTACTGATTTACCTAAAGTATAAGAACAAGCAGCAGGTTTTCCGTTAGAAAAATATATTGGTTGTGTAGCAGATCCTGCTGATGACGATAATTGTGTTGCAGTAGTTACTGATTGACTTCCAATATTAGCACTACTAATAAGAACATCCCATCCGGATCCATTATAAATATATGTGGTCTTGTTGGCTTTTACGAAAACTCTAAGACCTGGCGCTACGGCATGAATATTTACAAGTTCATCTCGTTCTGCAATCGTATCAACTTCTTGACGTACATCAAGAAGTTGTTCGGCTTGCAACTTAAATGGAGATGCAATATTGATGCCTTTTTTATCTGAGAAAGCCATTTATTTTTACCTCCTACCATTGAAATTTCATATTGAAGTTGGATACAGTAGATTTATTATTCACGTAAACATAATAATCCACTTTATCTCCACTCAATGTAGTAACTTTGATAGTATATACTGTAAAAGTACTAGTCACATCAAAGTTATTAGGATCGAATATTTTATTTAATCTACCATATGAAGCTGGATAAGCAAATACCATTTGCTTATTATCCATATTATACGTATAAGTTTTAGTTCCTTTAGTTTCTATATGTTTAGTACAACTCTTCACTATCTCTTCTGTAGGTGTTCCATCCACCAATGCTGCTCCATGATAAATTGGATTTACGAATGTAAAAGTTCCAGTATTTTTAGATGTGCTTTTCCCACTTGTATCAAAGACTTTAACTGTATAAGTTGTAGTAGTTTTTAATGTCTGATTCATAGACAAATCTATAGTACCCCCTTTGGAGATACCAGAAGTTTTTTCTACGATATTGTTCTTCCCATCATTTACTATGATAGAAGTAAGTTCATTAGACTTAATCTGAATAACTGCTCTGATAAGAGTAACGTTAATAGAACTACCTAATTCAAATATACCACCGTTGGATGGTTTTTGAACACTTGCTGAAACAATTGGCGATACATACGGATATAAAATCATATCAAACATCTCCTGCATAGTTTTATTTTCAAAAGTCATCCCTTCTTTAATTCCGCCATGCTCTTGGTAGATTGGGATTGATTTATTATATCTCCCGCCACCGATCAAATGATCTTTTTCTGCTTTTGAAACAAATTGATGATCTTGGTCTGTAATGATATCAGATGCTTTATGAGTATGCTCTTTCGTAGCATACTTTTTCTTAAGTTCATCTTCAAGACTATCACCACTGTCCATGATAATGCTTTTACTGTTAACTTTAGATCGATACCATAAAGGATTTCTATCTAAAGGTTCATCGTCATCGATATTTGTTTTTCCTGACGTATTAAGTCCATCACTCATCGATTATAACACCTCCTTTATTTCATTCTAATATAGGTATAGTAATCGATACGATTAGTCATATCATTATTATATGAGGCTCCAACGCCAACATATTTCCATGCTCCCGGGAACCACTCATTAGGATCGAAGTCTGGATCTGATGTGGTATAAATAGTTCCGACTGGGTGAATATAGTTAGCAACAATAGGGTCTCCTTTATAAGGCTCATCGAAGTTAGGTGGATTGGTATGAATATGGTGATAATAATCAATATATTTCATAGCATCATTATACAACCGATCAGAGTATTCGATGTTAGATTTCTTATTATCAGTATCAGCCTTATCCAACCTAGTAATTTCTTGAGTAATTCTATCATTCAAATCTTTTATAGCTTTCTTTATATTAGCTATATCTGTCTTATTAGTATCATCATCTTTTTTAAGTGCAACTAAACGTTTTTCGTGATCACTAATTGCATTTTGTAAAGATTTAATTTGACTGCTATGTGTAGCAGTAAGAGTTTGCAATGCATTAATTTGAGAATCAACTTTTGTAAAATGGACATCCAGGTCCTTGATATGGTTCTGTACATCACCCACATCTTCAGTTAATTTCCCCAATCTTCGTTTTGTAGCTTCATGATCATTGTAGAGATTTGTAACTCTCTGTGCGAGAGCATCATCACTACTATTAATACTATTTCTTAATTGCTCTAACGTTTGCCGTATCTGTTCCAAATTCGTATCTAGTTTATCAGATATTGCTTTAATTTTACTATCAGAGCTAAAAAATAATTTTAATGCAGATACAGGTATCTGCTTAGTATCTGAGGAATCTTCAATCACCATTATGTCAGTATCAGAGATCTCCACATACTCCTTAGATGGCAATTCTTTGATTTTGATTTGCATTGATTAAGGCTCCTCCTTTCTTATATAATTTTAATATGATGTTTTGGGGATGGCCTATATACAGAAACAAAAGGGAGGATAGACCTTATGGTCTATCCTCAAATTTTCTTGGTTTTTTGGTGTTCTATAACTTCATGATATAATGTCTGTGGATGAATATCTCCGAAAGGAACATATGTGAAGAAAGTACCATCATTTCTTTTATCAGGTACAGTCATCCAATCATCCCAATAGATTTTAAGATCACCCTCATATATTGTAAAATCATAAATGAAATTGTATTCTTCTATATCAATAATCTGATTGATAGGAATACTGCAAATCTCAGCTTCGAGATCTTGAGAGCAATCTAATACAATGTGAAGATTGTCCTCGGTAACTTTCTTTTTATCTGTAATATTTCGATTATATCCAGAAACTTCTTCAATTGGTTTTCCAAAAGGAGTAGTTCTTACTCTAATCTTGTCTCTCCAATTAGAAGATTTACTCTTAATAATATCTCTACAGAGTCCTCTATAGATATGGTATTTCCATCCATCGTATGTTGCTATAGAATAGAAATGACCAGTGATCATTTCAACAACATGCTGACGATTAATTCTTTCACCCTTCTTAATATAGGGTTTTACGAACGATACGTCGAATGCTTTTTTCTCCAGAGCTTGTAAAACTAATCCTGTATATGGACATACTGTGTTATCGAATTTAGTCTCTCTATCCACCCCTGAGAATGTAATAATAGGATTCATTCGATTTTTAAAGTGTTTAATTTCCTCTGGAACGATCTGAAAATCTTTACCAAAGTCATTCCGAAGAGTCTTTTCTGGCTCCTCTGGTTTAGGTGGTTCTTGAATATCCTTATTATCTTCATAAGGATCTCTAAACCTATTATCCGGATATATTGGAAATGGGTAATACACATCTGAGATGAAATCATTTCCAGGTTTATGATTAATATCCGGTGCTCCATGAATATATAAACCATGCCGCTGCAATATATCTTTTGCAGCAGCTGAATAGTTTATATCCATGGCATCTACATGATGATCACTCATTAGATACCTCCTTACTTTCCTGCTCTCCTATCAACGATAGTCTGCAGGAATTTATTAATATTATTAATAATGTCCTGATGATGAGCAACCTGTTCAGGATTTTCCGGATCATAGTAATCTACCGTATTAATATTGTAGATGAAATAGTACATGAATGTATGATCTTTGTAGTTATTCACATCCATATTCTTTGTGTAGTTGATGAACGATACAACGAATTCTTTAAGAATATCGATATCAAAATGCTTAGCAGCCACAATATCCAGCTTCTTAATGAGTGGGGTAATAGTACTAATAACATTCTGAGATCTCTGATATTTGAAATCGAATTCACCGCAAGTTCTGTTAAACTTTTCGATCTGAATTTTCTTAACTCTGATCTTACCCGCTTTATAAGCTGCCAGCATATCTTCGTATGTATATGATTGACGGTATGCTTCTTTTACTTCTTTGAAACGTTCAGCAACACCAGATTTACCTGCCTCTTCATATTCTTTGATCTTTTTATCGACTTCATGCATGAAGAATTCTCTGGAGCCTTCCCAATACTTATCACGCTTTGTTTCTTCAGCTATATCATTCATACCTTTCTTGATCATCTTGTTCATATCATAAGTTGCTTTATTAACAACTTCATCCTGAACGATATTATCAAGCATAGCTTTAACGATATAGTTTTTACCCTGCTTAGCAAAGCTTCCCATATCGGACTGAGTTTTTCCACCCATCATGTTATTTACACCAGCTTTAACTGTATCTGGCATAGCTTCATAATATGAGAATTCTTCTTTATTTTTTACTCTATTAGCAGCTTTAATTACCTGCTTAATATCATCATCCGAGAAATGAGTCTGGGGGAAAGAAGCTTCAAGAATTGGTTTTACTGTTTCAGGAGCAATGACTACCGTGGTCATATCGATATTCATAGGTTTGATAGAATCATCTGCAAGCATCTCTTCAAAAGATGGTAATGAATCTTCCTCATCATCATCTTCAGATGCATCTACCATCATAGGTTTTCCTGTCATAGGATTAGTTACGATCTTAACCGGCTGAGATTCTAATTTCAAATCAGAATCTGCTTTCATTTCTTCAGCTTTAGCAGCTACTTCAGCCGTAGCAGAATCTTTAGCAGCATCTTCAATCACACTACTTATTTCATCTACCTGCTTATCTGTAAGTGTTGTAGTGTTTTCCTTCTCATTAAAATAATTTTCGTTGATTTCTTTCATAATTATTCTCCTTTATACGTTATCACTAATCAATTCCAATGCATAAGAAAGTAATGGCACTGTATACTCATTGAATCCATGCTGCGTAAATTGCTTAATGAATTTTTTTGTAATTTTTCTTAAATTAGGCCCATCCAAAAATTCATCTGTATCTATAGATAAAATATCTGAATAATCAATAGCAGCTTGTACTGCCTCAATTTTATCTTTAGCTGTAGCTAAGAATTGGAGATAATCAGATTTTCTTTTTTCACCTTCATCTCCATTTATTGCCAAATCGTTTGCGATCACACACTCAAACAATGTGTTAGCATTATCTTTCAATGCAAGATCTATATTTGGATATCTTGGTAGTGTAAAGTTAGCAAGATTATCTGCTGTACCAATTTCTTTTATCTCGACAAAGTAAGGCATACGAGTGAGGTACAGATTAAATAAGTCATGCCCACAATATGAATATACATAATATTCCGTAAACATACGGGCAAAGCATACGAAAGGATCTTGATCCACATATATACTTGCCACAGGTTCAAGAGTTATTCCATTCTCTGTATGGAGAATGGTAATTTTAGTTATTTCATTCATAATTGCCTCCTAAACTAAATCAGATAGCTCTGCGGTAGCAAGCCCTTGTAATGCAAACTTAATATGAGTTACCAACGTTGCATAGTTAGCTCTAAAGTATGGTACAATAATTCTAGTGAAAAAATCTCCACAATCTATAAGAATAGATTGCAGTAGTCTAGCTTTTACTCTATCTGGAATATAAGCAAGTTCCAGAAATTCTTGAAAATTAATATCATATGCGCAGATATTCTCCAACACATATTCGAGGTTAGCATGAATAGTAGCTAGTTTAGGGCTTCCATTCTTATATAATTTCTTGCTGTAAGGAGAATCATCTTTTCTCTTAGCAGCCAGCTCAAGAGTTTCATACAAAGTATTCTTCTCCCTGTTAATATAATTAACGAAGAAGTTAATGATCCTTACATTGAACTGGGAGATCAGAAGATCGTATGTATAATATGCAGCAGAATAGATATCATCATTTTCCCTCAGCACATACTTAAGATCATGCGCTTGGCAGATGAGGTTCATTATATTTCTATATGAATCTTCTCTAGACGAATTGATCTCTCCTTTGTACTCCGGCAAACCAACAAAAGACATTTTATAGTTTGTCTCTAATGCTTCTACAATATTCACCAAAGTCATAGAGTAGTTATTATATTTAGTAGATATAGCTGATCTAACTGTATCTTCAATCATTTCAGGAGTAAATCTGCAAATGATACTAGCAGCTTCATTATTAGATACAATAGTGTAATCTGAATTATCTGCAAAATTCATAATAAATATTTCCTCCAATCATTTAAAATTAATAATATGTGTCTGGTATACTAGAAAAGTACCCTAGAGCCAATATAGCTCTAGGGTAATTCCTTTATCTTAAATCATTTATAGATTCAAATTGTTTTTGAAGTTCCGATTTGGTAGTATCTTCTTCATAATATGAATCAAATACTGCACTTGGAATAGTAAATACCCCCATACTAGCTCCATCATCCTCAAGATGATTATGTTTATGCCAAGCTTCTCTAGTTCTAGGATTATTCTTAATCATTTCATCGGCAGCTCGGTTTTCAGCTTCTTGTTGAAGTTGCCATTGTTTGTATGAGATAGATTTACTCTCTTCAAAGAAACTCTTAGTATCTCCGATAATTTCATTCTCATCGATACTCATATCCTGAGAGATATCTTCAAGGTTCTCACCAAGTCCCATTTCTACAGTTACATCTTCATCCGTAGTAACAGTACCTTTCTGAAGACCATATCTCTCCATAAGATCTTTACCTTCATACCAAATATATAATGCAAGTAAGTAAGAGAAGATTTGGTCATCATGAGCATTTGAAGAGTGTTCAATCCTACCATTCTTCTTGACCTCTAACGTACATAATTCATTATATATGATTGGTGATATAAATTTAGCTTTATGATTATCCATTCTATCTCTAAGAATACCCATAAGAAGTTCACGATTAGCTTTAGTTTCATCGTAACCATACACTTTAACTTTCTTATTCATCTTAGTAATAGTCATGCCTTGAGCTCTTTCCTCGTAGCATCTGCTCTTAATCTCATAGTATAAATTACGTTTAATCTTAGTTTTAATTAATGTCGCGAGCACACTGGCTCCGAAACCCTGATGTTTAAATATAGACGCAACTCTATATCCCTAGGCCAATTCCTAGCACTTCTATTACAGAACGTGAGCAGATCATATGTCATACCTATAATGGTCATATAGGTCAAGGATTTTTCCACTCCCATTAGCTTGGAGTTCTACTCCCCCGTCAGGGGATGATCGTTGAACGTTATCAGTAGTATAAGTAATTTTTGGACACTTATAAATATCATCATCAAAAGTACCATATAGTTTATTGCCTTCACTATGGCACTCTTTGATATTGGCGATTAAATATAATTCAGAATCCTTTATTAATATAGATATCGCATGTAGTAATCTGCGATCATCTGTTTTTACATAATAAACTCTCATCTTGTCATCAAGACAATCAAATATAACTTCATTCGTTTTCATAAGTTGATCGTCAATGTAGATATCGAAAGTCTTATCTTCTTTTATATCAATAACAAAATTCCATTTCATTTTTATCCCTCCTAATATTATTAATATATTATACTGATATTTCGCTGCTACACAAGGGCTTGTCACTAGACCGTTAGGATTTAACCTTAGATCCATCTCAACTACTTTTTTCTGCTTTCGCAACCATCACGCTCATCCTTACAGATCACGTTGTGGTGAGTTGAGCTATTGACCCTCTTCGAAGCAATTAACCCTTTGAAATATACTCGTTACCGAATATACTGAGATTTGCCGTTAAGCTACTCCGTTTCGTTCGACATTAACTATTGCATTTGGTAAATATTTCGTTACTAATTCATATATAACTTTACTTAGATCTGGTATAGAGATATAGTTACAGTTCAGACATGCTACTGTTTCAGTAGTACGAGAATCTACTACCGTAATAGCAGATGCATCTTTACTATAACCTCCCGATACATCGACTCCAACTAACGGAGGCCAATGTACACTCTCTACAGCCATAGGACGGTATACGTCCATATAATAATAATTACATAAACAAAGTTGTGTTACAGGTTCCTTAATAAGAGATTTAACTGTATCGAGATCTTGTTTTGTAAATGGTGAGTTGTCTGAGCTATTAGACCACTCAAGAAGAACTTCACGCCTGATAGCAGGCCAATCTTTCTTCATGTCGATACAGATCTGTTTGAAGTAATCTTCTCCAGATCCTAATTCCTTATATGTAAATCTAATGTATAAGAAACTACTATCAGTATTACTAGCTTTAAGCTCTTGTAATTGCTGATAATTATAATCATAGAAAGCTTCATTAAATTTAATTGCAGCTTCTTTGGTATTGAATGCATCTAATCCTTCAGCCGTAGTCATGTCGCCAGGGGTAGTTGTAATACAAATACCATATGGCGCACCATTAGCTTTAGCATTTTTAGATGCAGTTGCAAATGCAGGTGTTGCTGCTGAGTAGATTATACTATTATGGAGTATGAAAGCATACTCGTCGTACCAGTGTATAGGCATAGTACAACCACGACCAATACTATTAGCATTGGCTTTGTTTCTCGCCGTTGTGAATATTATTATTCACAATTTCAATATAGACGCAACTCTATAAAGCATGGTCATTTCCATGTCACTCCCATTACAGGACGTGTGTAGATCATATGTCATCCCTATATATTATTTTATATAGGGCCAGGATTTTTCTTCTCCCATTAGCTTGGAGTTCTACATTAAGGCTTTCGCCGCCCTCGTCAAGGGCTGATCGTTGAACGTATATCATTCCTCCTTTCTCAAATGATATTTCGCTGCTAAACAAAGGATTTAACAAATCTTTAGGATTTCTCCATAGATTTATCCAGATCACTTTTTTCTGTCTTTCGACAACCATCACGCTCATCCTTACGGATCACGTTGTGGTGGATCTGGCTTTACCTTCTTCAAAGCAATTAACACTGTTGAAATATAATAGTTACCTATTATACTGTGCGCTATGCTGCAATCGCGAATTGCAGCGTTACACCAGGCTTCGTAGAGATCTTATTGTTGTTATATACATTCTTCATAGATTCTACATTCTCTGGAACTTTTGTAGGTTTACCATCTTTACCTGGAACTTCATCCATTCTTAAGTACCTCGGTAAAGCATTTCTGATCTCTTTCAAACGAGCTAAGTTCAACTTAGAGTCATCATGTTTCTTATTCATAAACATCATCTCTGAGTTGGTTGTTCCGAAGTTATATACCCATAGATAGAAGCATATACTTCCTATAGTCTTTCCGTGCTGTCGGGGGAGTTCCAAGAATATATTCCAGTTAAGAAGATAAGCCCAGCTCATTGCTAAGTTTCCTCTATGAAGTTTATATTTGGCACCACCACCAACGTCACCACCCTGCACAGGGATAACTACTACTTCTCTGATGAAATACCAATAATTCACCATACACTCTCGGAGAATCTTAGCTTTCATCATTTCATTTAGCGTAGGATCTCTAGGATCCACTCCTGCTAAATCTCTATCGTATAAAATTAAAAAGAATCTATTATTCTTTATTCCTTTAGCTTTCAAAAAGAAATGCATATCTATGAAACTCTTATTACTAGTTTCCATCTGATAATACACTTCAGTTTGAATCGTGGGTTGCTGTACTACCACGAGATTACCTCCTTTCGTACAATATTACCAGGATGTACAATTTTAGAGGTTTTAAGAAAAAAAAATAAAAAAGAAGAGTGGGGCCGAAGCCCCACTCTATTATTTACAGAACCAATCATCAACACTTTCGATATACTGTTTGTCGGCTAACCGTGTGATAATAAATTTCTCACCACAGATACCGACAACGGTGAATGCTAATCCACCAACCACGTATATCGTTGTGCTCATCATTGGTACGTCTAAGCAGTTGGATAATCCAACCAATAACATAAAGAGCCCTAATGCTCCAAGGGCTCCAAGTACTGTTGCGATGATCATCCATCCGATGACCATCTTGCTTTCTGTTGACAGGTTTCTTTTCTCTTTTCTTCTTTTCATTGTATATTTCCCTCCTAAGTTTTATCATTGTGTAACTGTCATGTTTTATCGTGCTCTCTTATTGTCGACTGGCGAATAACACATCGCCAGCCCAAATTAAGTTCGGAGGCACGAAATGTTTGAACTCAGTAAAAACATGACGTGGATATAGTATATTACTATATCACTATTATAATATACAATTGAAAAATCGGACTTTTACAAAAAAGAAAATGGAGTAGGGATTACCCCTACTCCACCATTTTACATTGTAGCATCTTTACGATTGAGATTGATTGTGAATGGTTTTACATCGCCTTCAACTTCTTTGTCATCCTGCAAGTTAGAATGTACTGGTTTCATTGACATATAATTCTGTGGCTTAGTCATATAGAATAAGTCTAATACAGAAGCTTTAGACTTCTGGAATGTCAATGGATAGAATAATAACTTACCTACATTCTTATGCATCAGAGATACGGTAACAGACGGATTATCTTTCAGAGCTTCGTTAAGACTAATCATACGATGCTGCTCATTAGGATACTGCCATTCTGGATCAAGTAAGTTAGAATCTTTAGATACACACTGATGGGCCAGGATAGTTTCCACATGAATTGCATCGATACTTAAACCACCATCAATGATAGTATCCATCATCTCCTGTACAACTGCATCTTTAGTTCCAAGTTTAGCAATCTCTTGTTTCTTATTGATAATATTCTGGATCTTCTTAAGAGTCGCACTTAATCCGTTATTCTGTGCCTGAATGAAGAAGATATTACTATCTTTAAAATCATCCATATTGATGATATACTGATTATCTCCATTAACTCCTCTACGCTTAAGAAGTTTATCTGTTTCTACACTCAGATACATATTATCTTCATCTGCAGTATAAATATCATAGATAGCACCTTTAGGATCCATTACTTTGAATGAAGTTACATATTTACTGAACTCATATACTCCAGTTGCATCGTCATCATCTTCATCAGAATCGATATCATCCTGATCAATGATGATCTTATACTTCTTGAACTCCATATCTTCTTTCAATCTAATAGAACTGAAGTTTACGTCGAAAAACAAATCAAACGATGGACACCATTGAAGTTTCTTGATATAGGTCTCCAGAAGATGTTTTGCTGATAACAGTCGCTGTGTGAGCATTGCAGATAATAACTCAGCTGCAATTCGCCCTACATTAATATCATGATTTGTCTTTGCTAATCCACCATAGCATCTATAACAGATACCCTGACCTCTTGTTCTACAAGAACATGTGATTGGACTTCTAAACAATAATGTCTGTCCAATAAGATCAGCATTATCATTCAGCGGTTCAGATGACATCTTATATTCAATACCATCTTCTCTGAAACGATAATATCTATTCTTATACATATTAAGCATCTTAGCATTTTTAATCGTAACTTTAACGAAATGCTTAGAGTCACATACATAGTTTGGATCCGGATAGATTCTATCATCCATGTTATTCAGTCCAAGAATACGAGCAAAAGCTCCTGATTCTCCTACGTTCTTATGTGACAGGATCTGAGCTTCTCTTGCTTTAGCTGCTTCAATCATATAATCGAAAGGATCTGTAATACCTCTATTGGCAAAGTTACCATTAATGATTCTCGGATATACTCCACCCTCACTATTAGGTACTGTACCAATATTGAATTGGAATTCTCGATACTGTTTTTTATTGATTCCCTCCCTTGCTTTGAAATAAGGAATCGCCCAATGAGTTCCAGATTGAAGAATTCTTTGAATTCCTTTCTCTGTATATTGAGTACCAAGATCTTTGATATCCTCAATATTAGCCTGAGACAGATCGCAATGGATAGCATCGTAAAACTCTTTATCCTTTCTCATCAAATCGATAGTATCTTCATTATTTGCTGTATTGTATAGATACAACGCAAAATGATCGATATATTGGAACTTAAACATAACATCATCGATCATGTTATTGATCTGGATATTAGAGTATTTTTCTCTATTGATCTTCAAGAATCTGTCATTGATATATTCTGCAATATATCCTTGATCGATATTTTCTGAGAAGAATAAGTACCTTGAGTCAATTGGTAAAGATGCAGATGCTGGTAAGCCCCAGAATAACAGATTAAACCAATAATCAAATATAGATAATTTAACTACTTCATTATCAGTAAACCTCACATAAATTACCCCAGTTTGTACTTGTTCTGTTTCGATACCATCATATAAAATATTTAGTATCTGGTAGAAATGTGTGTTAATTACAGATGTATCTGTAAAAATACTGGTATCTACAGTTTGAGCGCCTGTAGATATTAACTCAGCATAACACGAATACTGTGGCTGTGGAACAAGTCTGTCCACAGCCTGTTGTTCCTGAAAAAGCATTTGTTGGTTCATGGTTTTTGCCTCCTTTGAAATCCTCTTTACATATGTGTTTTGGCATATATAAGGATTTACTATTTTTGCTTCATTATTATAATATACAAATAAAGATCACGTTACCCTAGCTACTGGGTAACGTGATATGAATTTATTTTTATATAAGAAAACGTTGGCGCTTAAAAACGATAAAATGGCAATTGTAGAATTTATTCTCCTACACGATCAGCACCGCCGAACTTCTGGAAGTTCTTCGGAAGTGCAGATGATTTTCCGTGCAGATACTCAGCCTGACCTTTCTTAGCAATAGTTTTACCTTTATTTCCATACTTACGCATAATCTTATCAACAAGATCACGTTTCTGCTGGCGATTCTTAACCAGCCTAGCGTACAGCGGATCATTGTGCTCTTTAGCCAGAAGCAGAGCTCCCATCTTTGTTCTTCTTGTAAGGTCATCTGTCTTGTTCAGACGTACAAGAGTTTTTCTACGAAGCTTTCCTTCCTGAACCAGCTGCTCTCCAACTCCACCAGCCTTACAGAATTCCTGAATTTTATCCTGCGGAAGATGTGCAACTTCATCTGCGATCATAACTTCTTCCAGTAATGATGTGTCTTTAAATTCTTCATGGATAAGGTCATTCTTTGATGATCCAATAATATCTTCAAATAACATGTTATTTCCTCCTTTAACAATATTTAATCTAAATATCCTTATTTAGGCCTAGATATTAATTACATGTTTATATGTATAGAAATCTATTGAATTATGTTTTATACTACCATGAACTTAATAATAATGAACGTAATTTGACCAGTTCTGGTCAAGATAGGAGGATAAAATGGCAGTTCAATACAATGATTATGTAGAAGAAATGTGTAGATTAATTTCAACTTATCAGCCTCAAATGTTGAGATCTGATATTAGAGATGCTATACAGTATTCTATGAATAAGAGATATAAAGAAGTACCATGTAAGATTCACAATAACTACACCAAAGAAATGTTAAATGGTACATTGCTGGATATGGCAAATTGGATAAATGAAAGGCAACCCATATGTACAGCCTATGGAGTTTTGTTTAAAAAACATAGTAAAAAAATGAATCCTTTATGTGAAATGATCAAATCATTCATGGAGGGTAGAGATATAGATAAAGCTAAAATGTTTGAAGCTTTAGCTAAACATGATTATGAGAATGCAGCGAAATATAACCTTTTCCAATTGCTTAATTGTTAGGCAGGTTATTCGGTGACGAATAGCAAAAAGCATTCCGTGAATTGCTGGGAAAGTGTAAAGCCAGATCCACCATTATGTGAAAATATAATGGTTGTCGAAAGACAGAAACAAGTGATCTGGATGGTATATGCTGAGATAAAAGCTCGAGAGAGTGCTAAGTACCAATATACAATCACTAATCAGCAGCTAAGATCATTATAGAAAGGAGATGATAAAGTTCAACGACTATCCCAATGGGTTTAGGAGACCAACAGGAGTAGGGCCAAGCGGCGGGTGAGATTCCCTTAAATCGAAGTGCGGAACATCTCATATTGAGATGAAGATATAGTCTCGGCTTCTAGAGAAATACTAGAGAAGTTCATAAGAGAACTGCATCAGAATAGCGAACTGGTGTGAAGAAAACGTGACAAAAGAGATTGTAATAGTATATACGGGTGTTTGGGAAATGCATCTAGTTTATTGTATAATCTTTATGTAGCAGCATCAATCACAATGCAAGGTAGGTCTACAATTTCTACAGCAACAATGTTTTTTGAAAGCTTTATGGCAAACAATGTAAAATTTGCTTCGTTAGAAGAAGTATTACATTTCATCGATTGTGTTTGTCTTGAAAGACCTAATCGTAGATTCAATGATAATCAGATCTTAAACAGAAATATTTCATTAGAAGAAGTATTTATCAAGATTATGAAAACTTGCGGAGATTGGAGAAAAGGAAAGCTTAAATGGGTTCCGGATTATAACGATGCAAGAATCATATATACAGTATTAAGAAATCTTGATCAGGAAAATTTGAATAGATTGTTCTATAAGAATAACTTATATGCATTCTTGGATAATGTGACAATCATTAATGGAATTAAGTATATCTTGAAAACTTTAAAAGAACCATACTTATCACCAAATAATGTTCCGGAAGAGATTAAAGTAGAATTAGATGCTTTGCAGGATCTGTTTAGAGAGTATGTATTCTATGATCATATGTATATGGATAGGATCGATAGATGTAATAATATGATTAAAGATGTATGTGTTATCTCAGATACCGATAGTACAATTGTCACATTCGATGCATTCTATCACTATGTATTAGATAAGATCGAAGGAGAAAAGATTCCTATTGCAGGAATGGAGATTGATGATATTGGAGAATATCTTGAAGGAAATAAAGAAGCTTTAAGATTAGTTCCAGTAAAAGAGGTTAGATATGATTTCTTTACAGATGAAGTTATTGAGAAAGAATCAATGACCAGACCGTTTGTAATGATTCCTCAGAATAACTTGCGATTCAGTATCATTAATATCATTGCATATATTGCGGGTAATTTATGTAATGAGTATATTGTAACTTATACAAAAACAAATCACTCTTGGGGAGAGAATAAGAAATGTCTGTTATATCTTAAGAATGAGTTCTTGTTCAGTAGAGCATTGCTTACAATGAATAAAAAGAACTATGCAACTAATCAGGAACTTAAAGAGGGAGTTATTCTTGAACAGACAAGAGAAAGAGCTTTGGATGTAAAAGGAATGGCAATAAACAAATCTACATTGAACCCTAGTATCAAAGACGAATTGCAGAAGATATTATATGAAGATATCTTAGTAGCAGATCATATTGATCAGGTTAGAATCATTGAGAAGATTGCAATTCTTGAGAAGAATATAGAGGCTTCTTTAAGAAAAGGAGAAAAGAAATATTATAAACCGGCAGTAATTAAAGCTATTGATAATTATGATGAACCATTAAGAATTCAAGGTATTAAAGCATCAATGGTTTGGAATAAAGTAAAGGATGGTTTGGAAGGCATTGATCTAAACACACGTAATACTATCGATATAGTAAAGGTAATTATCACACCAGCAAATATTGAATCAATTAAGGATGAGTACCCGAATGTGTTTGAAGGATTCCTTGATATCTTCAGTGAGGGAAGAATCTTTAATATTAAATCATCTGATACAGAATCTCAGAAGATGAGAAAGTTAGTAATAGATGCAATAGCAGTTCCGGGAGATGTAAAACCTCCAGAGTGGGTAGCTAAGTTTATTGATTATAAGACAATCATAAATGATAATATTTCTAACTTCCCATTTGAATCAGTAGGAATTCCAAGAATGGGTGCAGAAGCATCTATAAGTTATTCAACTCTGATGAAAATTTAAAACTTGATAACAATGTAGTAAGAGTTAGATGATTGGGCGGAACTCTAACTCTTATTGCCTTCGGTTTTTATTGTGGACGAAGTGGACCTCATGTACTATTTGTTGGTATAGTGATTTTCAAAAGACCTCAGGGGAGCGGACACGAGTATCCGCTCTCCACTCAAAAAAAATAATACGGGAGTATGCGAAAGCATACTCCCTTTCTTTTATTCTTCTACTAATGTAGCTATATAATCATTAGCAACCTCTGTGCAATTTTTATCGATAAATCGCTTTTCTCCTTCTACAGATACATCTAATAATAATCTGCATTCGGTCAATCCATTCTGCGCATTAATACCGCCGAAAGATATATCCATGATTCTACCGCTCATCAAAGATAATAGTGAATCTGATTCTCTAATTTTCACAACCTGATTTTTAAATATCACTCCATCTTTGTCGGATATGAAGGGTTCTTTACTTACATTATAAGTTGCCGCTCCATGCATTGTATTCACATACACGTCTGTTGCGATCTTAGTTTTATTATTATGATATTTTTGCGAAGTATCGAGTTCCAAAGTATCGACCGATACAGATAGCACCCTTGCATTTTGTGTTTCCCCATCAGGTTTCGTGAACTTGATCATTCTGCCTTGCGCAATCACATCAATCAATTCATGGTCTTCACCATATACTTTCAATACATATTTATCTCCAAACGATAATACCATTATTAATCATCTCCTTCCAAGTTATAATGCTCTAATGCTACACGACTATGTGGCGTTATAGTTTTTGTACAGCTATACATTGGCGTAGAGCAATCTAGTTTTGCAGTAGGTGTAGCAGTTATATCTACAAGCTTGCCAATATACCCAGTTGATGACGCTGGATTATTTTTAACTCTTATTATATCGCCAATAGAAAAACGTTCAAGAGAATTATCTCTACCAGTATAATATAATCTTTTCTCTTTCGTTACAGTGATATTAGTATTCATAATATCCAGATCATCGTATTGACGATGTTTTAGAAGCTTACCACATATTACATCTTTAAAATGTACGAAAGATTCTTTTATTATTCTACTTTCAAATTGTTCTGATGCATCTAAGAGCATATAATCATCTTGGATCTTTATTATTCTAGTTTTACGGTCTCCTTCTGTTACTCCTTTATCTGTTTTCGTAACCCATGGCATAAAAACAAGATCACCATATTCGAAAGATAATTCACGTATCTCCGCATTTAATTTTGGTGGGAAGTACTCGAGATTTACATGTAACACAGGTGCATCTGTATAAATTTCAATCATCTTTTTAATCCTCCATCGATTCTAAATATTCAACAGTTGGTATAGCCTGATCAGGTACATTATCTATCACAATAGAATCAATATATTCATTAATGATATTGATTTCAACCTTGCAAATAGATTTCCATGTAGAGAAGAAGTTCCCCCAATCAATTTCATATTTGTCCCAATCTATCATCATGGTTAATTTAACAAGTTCATCTATGCATTGGCATGAGCATGGGAATTTGTTATAGTTATCTAATATATGCTGTGTTGTTGTTTTGATTTCCAGAAACTTATCGCTTGCTAACGAAGATGGATCAAATATCGAACTTTCCATCACGTTTGACATAGTATTTATAAATTCAACTACGGTATTAGCAATATCCATAACGTTCTCCAATTCGGGTGTGATACTTTCTGAATATGAAGATTTCTTGATATGCTTTTCTATAAACGCAGCGCAGTCGGAATGCCATTTCGAGATAGATTTTACTACAGCAATAATTACTATCGTTTGATTAGATTTAGAAGATCTGTCTATTCTTTTAACAATATCCTCTAATTTTTGTATAGTTTCTTTAGCTTCTTCATACAGTGCTATCTTTTCTTTTATTTGATTTATATGATCTTTTACAGTAATACTCATCTTACTACCTCCATTGATTCTAAATTCATTTTATTCACTGTTATTGTAGTACCTTCGCCGATGTTAAAAGGACAATCGGTGTTACTTGTTTCTATAAGTACTACCTTTTCATCATCTATTTTATCGCATCTAAGTATTGCTCTATAGATATATTCTTTTTCACCATCACTATATAGTGTACTTCTCATCACACCAGTAAATATATACGGATTGCCATCAATCATGAATATATCTCCAGTATAAAAGATATCTTCAGTTTCATAGCTTTGGCAAAATACACTTGCATATGGCCAAAGTTCAGTGTCGGTATAAGTTCTCCAATATATCGTTTTATTACTATCATAGATATCGTCTATAGTTATACTAGACATATAATCAGTCAGTATAGTTATTTCGATATCACATATATCTTTCCAAGTGTTGAAGAACTCTACCCAATTTATTTCAAATGTATTTTTATCTACCATTAAGTATAATTGCCCTATCTTGTGGATGCATGAAAATGAATGCGGGTTAGTGTAATTTTTCATTATATATTCAATTAATGCACCCATATCGAAAAAGGAACTAGCTAATGTTGTGGATGGCGTGAATATGGATTGGGTAACCTTGGACATTACATCATTTACGTATTCAGATATAAGTTTAGCTGGATCCATAATATTTTCTAATAGTTTAGGTATTTTAAATACTTCTGCCGAATCGTAAATGAATTGTGATTTTTCCATAAATCTGGTACATTCCGAATGCTTGTTGAACAACTCATTTATTGCCTGAATCGTATAAACTGTAGAGTTATTACCTGAAAGATAATACTCAATATCATCTTTAATACCGCGCAATATATCAACACAGTGTTCTGCTTTTTCGTACTGTTTCAACTTATCTTTTATTTGGTCTTTGTGGTTTTCTAGGTTCATTATTCTACCCCCTCTACTACTTTAAGTGTATTATAAGTACGCATAACGAATTTATTAAAAATTCGTACACATATTTTCTTCTGGTGTTCCCAGTATTCACTGTTATATGGTTTCAGAACATTAAATATCTGCGGAATTGCTGTTGATGCAGTGTATCTGTCACTATTCATTGAAGATATAATATCTGTCACTAACCATGGCAATACATGGCTTGTAGATATCCCTTTGCCATTAACACTTACTTTGTGGGTCATTTGTGCAAAATCATCACTTATATTGATGAACACAGATCTTAACTCAGCTCTTAAAACTTCAAACGATACCGTTAAATCTCCTAAGATATAATATGGGGCGTTGAGTAATAACGTATCATATGAATAAGATTTCGTAATCTCCTGAAGTTGTTGAAAGGAAAACTCCCCATTAAACCCATTGAGTATTATATTCTTATTCACACTATGAATAAACTTCATGTAACACTCTCTTTCTCTGTCTGGTACTAATATTTTCTTTTGTTCTCCCATTTTAAAAGACCTCCTTTTAATTTTTATTCTCATAGTAATAATATATCATTATGAAAAACATTACTATAATATTCTAGCGTATGTAAAGGAGGACATAAAAAATGGCAGAGGTATATATCAGATGCGATAAATCTTCTGGAGTAGTTACATTTGTACATAGAAGGCCTTTTGATCCAGTATCTGGTCTTGGCAAAACAAGAGATGAATTATCTAAGACTGGATTTTTTGTAAATGACTTTCCGAATCCTACACCGATAGTCGGAAAGAAAGCTGTTGCTTATTATGACCATGAACGTAAAGAAGTTACTTATCAGTATGAGAATGTAGAGCTTTCTGATAAAGAAAGAATTACTCTCCTTGAAAGCGCTGTTAATGAACTTCTTATGAAAGATTTTAAGGAGGAATAATTATGGCAACTAATGATAATTTTGCTAAATACTTAGCAAATCAAATTAGAAACGGACAATTAGATCTGGATGCCGTTTTAGTAGCTTATCCTAACGAAGCTGAGCGCATTAAAGAGATCCTTGAGGAGTATGAAGTAAATCCTACATTTACAGATTAAAAAAGAAAGAGGTGTAGTATTATACTACACCTCTAACTTCTTAGTAATGGTTTATGTGAAGACCATTACTAAACTCCAATAACCGAAAAGCGTGGTAATATTGGAGCTTGAGAGATAGCAAATAATTTATCTTTTACAGACATATTATTTGTATCCAATGTACCTGTATAGGTACCATCTCCGTTATCGTGCTTCACGATAACTGGAAAACCATGTACGTAAGGATTAGACGAATCGTTATCCGTAAACGTATATGTTTTGTTTAATATCATTTTATCATCTCCTTTCATTAGGGGATATGGGGATAGCGATGTGTCGTATCGCTATCCCCATTCACTATTATAATATACAATTGAAAAATTGAACTTTGACAAAACAATGTGAGGTAGAGCAGTTACGCTCTACCTCATTTTTATTCTATACTTCTAATGAATTACTGCACTCTAAAGCTATAGCACAAACTATATTAAAATATTCGCTAAGATATGATACAATATTATCACAAAGATTTCTAATTTCATTTCCTTTCCCATAATCATACCACGGTTCGTGGAGATATGTTGTCTCTAACCTCAAGTATAATTGCTCGATAGATGATTTTGAATCAGAAATATTTTTTGCAGAGAGCTGATGCTTAATACCACCTATCACTGAAGCTGCATCGTCAGAATATGGTTCTACTTTTTTAACCAGAGCTGCATATGTTTCAGCACATTCGTCAATTTCCTTTCTAATGGCAGTTTCGATTTCTAAGCTTCGAGGATTTTCTGCTAATTTTTTATCAAATTCAGATACCAACTTATCAGGAACAGTATGAAGAGATTCAATAATATTTTTTAAAGTTTTGTATGCTAATTGGTAATATTCATCTGATGATTTGTATTTCCTTTTTTCAATTAAATATTCACCTAAAGTTTGTGCAATAGTATCATATGCATCGTATGCTTGGATAATTCCTCTGATTCTATCAATATTATTTACATCTAATTTCATTTTATTACTCCTTATTTAGCTATTGTGATATTGAAATCTACATTTGGAATTTCATCGAAATACATGAAATCATCTTCCGGTGATATAGTAATATTCTCAGCTCTATCTGTGCAGAGAGATCTTATCTTATTGAATATTAATTCATAGCATGGAACCATAATTTCAATAATTTCTATATATCTTGTTTGAGTAGTGTTCAAGCAATTCGCTGAAAGTATTCCAGTCAAAAACCACAATTTCCAGATAAAGTAATGACTACTATTTGTAAATGATGCTATATCTAGACGAGATTTTAAAGTAATTAATTCTGGACATAATTTTTCCCGAATATCTATCGCTTTTCCTACAGATTTCAATTCATCACAAATCTTATCTAATGATTTGTAATAATCTTCCGCTATCTTGTAAATCTCTTCAAACTTAAGTTCTATTTGATTTGATTTAAGAAGCTGTTTTTCGAATTGAGCTATCGTCGTCTTGGGAAGTTTATCAATCCTCTCATAGATAATATTAATGGCTTTGGATATGCATTCAAGTTGTAATTGCATTTTTAACTGTACATTGCTAGGATTCGTATACATTCGATAGTCTGACAAATTTTGTTTTTCTTTCTCCACATAATACATCGAAACTGCATTTGCTATGTGTGTATATGTATTGAATTCCAACATTTTGTATCCTAATTGGTAGTAGTAATCTCTCAATTTCATAGGTTTATTGTTCTTCTCGTTCATCTTCATTTTTCTCCTTTTCTACTTTAATTATTTCTCTTTGACCAAGAGTTAAATTATATAAAGATCCGATAAATGGTGTAATGATTAAATTCACTATCCATTCTTGATATTTTACAATAAAGTCATATGTATCTGGATAAGAACTTAAAGTTTTAAGATCTGATATTTTTTCAATTGTACGTGAAAAATACGTAAGAATATCAATATTCTTAACTTCAAGTAAACAAAAACCAGCATGGAATACTATTGTATTCAAAAGAGGCAATGCATAGCCGTTATTATAATAATAATAACCTTTAGATTCTTCTGACCATTTTTTTACTTTAGATTCGTGAACTTTTATTTGATCTATAATATATTTTGTAAGTTCTCTAATTTTTTTAAATCCCATATTTTGTTCAATAATATTAGATACAATATTATCTGTAAATTTTTCTTTTAGTTCGGATGGTAATTCTTGTTTTACAATATTATCTACATTTTTAAGCATTTTAACTGTAAGAAACAATTTAAAATTGTTACTACAGTCATCGCCTGTTTTTAGACATAATTCTATTTCATCTATAATTTTATTATAGGTATTTATTATATTATTATAGGAATCATAATCTTTTACTAGTAATAAATTTTGTTTGTCTTTAATCATTTAACACACTCCATTCTGGGGGATATAGTACATTACCCCTTTACTTTATTAAGATATTTTCATACTTGTAAATTCTCAAATTAGCCCAAACAAACCAATAATGAAAGAAGTGTGAGGTAATATAATGGATAAATTAATAGTAAGAAATTCATCAATAGAAATTACTGGATACAACTTCGGCGATTGTCCGAAGTTGGAAAAATTTTTCGCAATATATGAACCTATTACTCATTCATATAGATACGTAGGTTTAAAACATGATTCTGAAACAAATACCTTATATATTCCAAGAGGATTAGATATATGGTATGTAGAACAACTTACAGGATTATCAGCAGAGATTGAAGTAAATAAATTTAATAAGTATGATACTTACAATGATATCAAGATTAAATATCTCCCGAGAGATGATGATCAGGTAAAAGCATTGAGATTTGCTACTGGTAGGGGAGAATATAAAGATACACAAGGAAAGTCTCAATTATCAATAAATCTTAATACTGGTAAAGGAAAGACATATGTATCTATAGGTACTATGTCAGTATATGGAATAAAATCAGTTATAATAACTTATTCCAAATCTGTATTACAGCAATGGAAAAAATGTATATTAGAATATACTAATATAGAAGCTAAAGAGATCTTTGATCTAGACGGGTCAGGATCTATATACAGATATCTTCAAAAGAGTGAAGAAGATAGAAAAGCAATTAAAGTATTTCTTGTAACTCATGGAACTTTAAAAAGTTATGGAGATACACATGGTTGGGATAAAGTAGATGAGTTATTTGAGTTTATGCGAGTAGGATTAAAGTTCTACGATGAAGCTCATACTAACTTCGATAATATGTGTATGATTGATTATCATAGCTCTGTTTATAAAACATTTTATCTTACAGCTACACCAGCGAGATCAAATGATGAAGAGAATCGAATTTATCAAACTGCATTTAAAAATGTATTGGCAATAGATTTATTCCATGAAGATTCTGATCCACATACACATTATGTAGCTATGAGATATAATAGCAGACCATCACCGAAGACTATAGCTTTCTGTAAGAATAAATATGGATTAGATAGAAATAAGTATACCAATTATATTATATCTAATCATAACTTTCAGATGGCTGCAGCAACTGTATTAGATTTCATATTCTCTAAGATATGTAAATCATATGACGATAAACTTCTTATCTATATAGGAACAAACGAAGCCATATCGAACTTTTACCAATGGATCATAGAATATTTCCCAATGTTTAAGAACGACATCGGTATATTTACATCTATGGTATCATCCGAAGATAAACAGTTTGCTCTTACTAGAAGAATTATTTTATCTACAACTAAGTCAGCTGGAGCTGCTATGGATATAAAGGGACTTAAATGTACTTTAGTACTAGCAGAACCTTTTAAATCGGAAGTATTGGCTAGACAAACTCTAGGAAGAACAAGAGCAAATAATACCTACTATATAGAATTGGTTGATAAAGGATTTAGACATTGCAATAAATACTTTTTAGAGAAGAGATTTATCTTTAAGAAATATGCATTAGATTGCGCTGTAGTTGAATTAAATGATCAAGAATTATTTAACACGTATAACAGAGTAGTAAAAGTTTCTGAAAGCATAAAAAATCCAAAGGTGAGACCTTTCATCACAAAGGATACTGTGTTAATCAGACCTTTTACGATAGGACATAAATCCTAGCGACACATCTTCTTTAACTTGATTTTCCTAGGGAGTTAACTCCCTAGGAAACTTTTTTATGGTTATATATTATTATAATGAAAAATAAAACATATTTAAGGAGGAGAATAATTATGATTATTCGAGCAATTGCAAAAACAACACTTAATGAGGCCTTTTTCGATTATATGGATTTTGAGGCCGGAGAAAAACAGATACACGTAGACTTTGATATGTGTACTTCACCTGTCGTAGCTGGTATAATGAAAGGTGAAATGACAGACATCCTTTTCAACGGCGAATATGTTGAAGATGAAGTTTCTGAATTATATAAAATGAAATTGAAACGTGTTTATTTATATACTTCAGATAAGATTACAGAAGAGGATTTGAAAAATCCGGATACTTTACACGTAGAATCTATCGAATTCGATTGTAAAGATCGCAGTGTATTGATTAAAGTACTTGAACAACCTGAAATTGTTTTAGTAAAATCAGAGGAGGACTAAACTATGAACGCATTTACAAGAATAAGTACAGAACCAAGTTATGTATTTACCGAGAAAAATACAATAGTCCCAGATCATATCTGGACAAATATAAATCCGAATGGTAGTGTAGAGATTTTATGTAGAAATGATCTCTATCCAGCAATAAAAGACAATCCAGGCCTCTGGCAGGCTATTAGTGTACTGGATAAAGCTGGGGCCTTAGCTAATGAGTTATATGGAGTTAATAGTTTCAGTATAACTGGCTATGAAAATCCAGCCAATATTCGTATTATGGCATCTGAGCCTGTACTGATTGCAAACCAGCGAGTGAATGTGATAATTGCTTTAGATAATGGATTTATCAACATGGTGACAGGTAGAGTTTAAACTCTACCTGAACTTCACAGTAACACTATTATCTAAAGGAGGGTCAGATGAAACGACCTATTCAATATGTAGACTACGATAAATTAAGTGATGATGTCTTCTATTTAGGGTCGAGAGCTATGTTAAGGATAAATGTATCTTTATCCGATAAAATAGATCCTGACCGAAGATACCACTATCATAAAGAATATAGTTATTATAGCAAATTCAGTGAAACTGGAAAGTTAGTAACTATGAGAAGGACATTCCAATATTTTCTTACTATAGATAAGACTGATACGAAATGGTCTGTTATGATAAGAGCACAGGATATGATTCTTCTCAGGCAAAAATTGAAAGAAGTATTAAAATGGTTTGGGCCTGATGGTGTATTTGCCGTTAAGAAAAAGCATATAATTACTAAAGCTACTCCTTCAATAGTTCTGGAGGGGTTAGCAATGCAACGATATATAAAATTTGATCCTATAGTAATTAAATGGGAAAATGATAACGATGAAACTCCTGGGGTTAGAATGACATTGGGAGATGAAAGTGCATATGTAGATGTAACTATAGACAGAATGTACGGATTTGTATATACTATAGATTCGTTTAATATGTATCAAGCAGCAAGTGTATTAGTAAACTATCTAGGACGTCCATCGTATGGGTTCAATTTGGTTGAGATGGATATGATGACTCCTGGTAGTGCAAATAATAAAGTAAGTATGATGGAAGGTGCTAAAGAGAATAGAACTATTCCGAAGCAAAACAAATCATTCTTTGATAAATTAGATAATTTGGAGGATTAAGACAATGGAAGTATTTATACCATATATATTTAAAATTGATAAAGATGTAGTTATAGGAGGGTATACCACACCACCACTTAGAACTCCGATAACAGAAAAAGATGTGCGGAGATTAATTAAAAGAGATTGTATGAATCAACCAGTTTGTTTCGATGAGCGTAATTTGGAAATATTACTTGGGATTAAAGATGGGTGCTTTGAGCCTTCCTCGTATTGTAGTCGTTACCACACACAACGGATTGGTAGAGTGTTATCGTGCACAGACAGTGGACTGTGGCTACAATTACCAGATCCGATGGTGTCAGTGATAAAAGAAAAGAATATCAAAATAACGTTCAGGTGGATGACTAAAGGGGTGGTTGAAGATAATGTAAAAACTACCACACTCCATGCAATAGGCGAATTGAATTTTGTGTATATAAAATCTGGAGAAATGATTATATTATAGGAGGATTAATATCATGGAAGTATTTATACCATATAAGATAAAATTTGGAAGTTATTTTAGAAATTCCATAAACGATGACATATCAACTACATGTTTTGATGAGAAATTCATCAATAAATATTTGTCTAAAAATGTAGGTAAAGAAATTAAGGTTAGTGCACGTAACTTACAGTTGATGAACTATATGGATCCTAATTGTAAATATGAAAATGGCATGATGAGTATAGACCGTCAAAGTATTGGAACTATTAGTTTTGTAGGAAAGCTTGGAATGACTATTGAAACGAGCGAAAAAATTGCAGAAGCTATCAAGAAAGACGGAATATGCACTGCAATTGTGAATCACTATAATTCAATTGACCCTAATAAAATTACTAAAGCTGAACTTTCTTTGTATTGGCACGATGCAGATAAAAATAAAACGTTCATCTTGTAAGGGAGGAAATATAATATGAATATAGCAGAATACTATGCTTTAGCCAGAGAGATGAATAAAGTAACCTGTTATAAAACGATTATGGATCTTACGTATAATTATTACAAATATCACTTTCCAAGTTTGAGTTTATTAGAATTAGCAACAGCTTTCAATAGGATTAGTGAGATGATCTCAGTCGATGGGGTGGATAAAGTTGTAGCTGATATCAGCAAAGTATTCACAGAACACGAAGCCAATTTGCGAGATACTATTATTCCAATAATAATGAAAATAAAAGATAAACAGAATAGCAAGTCTATTGAAAATTGCATAATAGATATCTTGAATGAGTTCGATAACTTTGACAATAATAAAGCCAGAAGTGGGATAATTATATTAGACAAAATATCAATACTATGTATGCTTAGTAGACATTTTGAAAGAGAATATTCTAAGCAAGTCATTGGTGTTTATGAAAGTATACTGTTAGATTTAAGTAAAATTGCTAAGTTGCGATTTGATGCAGCATAATAGGAGGATGGTTATGGAAATATTAATACCATATTATACTAAACTTGGAGAAACCTTACGATTAGGCAGATTTAAGTATGAATATCATTATCTTGTAACAGAAAGTTTTATGAATAGATATTATTCTAGGCTGGTGAAAGGAAAGGAAGAAATACTTATCCAGGAGAAAAATCTTGAAATTCTACTTTCTGAAAAAGATAAACAATTCATCAAATACTCTCCAGCAGAGTTTGTTTCTGGAGGTAATTCTGTCATAGGAATTTATACAGGATATACTTATAACGGTATTTATGTGACTATGTCTGATGAGATGGCTAAACATATAGATGATCATATAAAAATAACTATGGTATGGATTGCAGATAGAGGTGTAATTCAACCAAGGCTTGTATATTGCAAAGATCCGAATTGCAAAAGTGAGGATGATTTTATTATATGATACAACTGAATATGGAGATGATAACAACGATGGGAATACTTAATAATTTAAAGAGAAAAAAGACAAAGAAAAGAAAGATAAAAACTATATCAACTGTATTTTTGGATAAGAATATAGTTACAAAACAGATGAAATCAGAAATTACTAGTAGTGGAAGATTGCTAGTTGATCTTGAAGATTTCAGGTATATTAAATCCTTAAATGGAGATGATTCTAAAGTAGAAGACTCTACATACCCTCAGAATTTTTATGGATTCATTGATAAGCAATTATATGATCGTGTATACGTAATATTCGATCCACAGTGGATGCTTGATGGTAATGGGGAGCCTGGGTTTATGAATATATTGGACACTATTGATCATACAGATTGTCACATCTTTATGAGTAGTGAAGTTAATTTCTGCGTATTCGCGGCATTTGATATGGTATTTAATATTGATGATATCAGAGAAGTAGATCCTGAGGGAGAAGTATCTGTTTCTGATGTGAAAATATTATAAAAACTAGGTGTAGGGATTGCTCCCTACACCTCTTTCTTTTTTGTCAAAGTTTAATTTTTCAATTGTATATTATAATAGTGAATGAGGATAGAGAGTAGCACCTCTCTATCCTCATATCCCCTAATGAAAGGAGATAATCCTATGTTCCACAAACGGGACGTGTATGCTGAACATACATTCCAAAAAGCGGACCCATTATCAATGGCCACTAAGTTCCCTGTCGTTATCGACAGCGTGAATGAAGATGGTACATATCAAGGGCACTTTGACCTTGATAATATGAGTACCGCTAAGAGAATCCTTGCTACTCTTTATTAGCATAGATACTCTTACTAAGAAGTTAGCAGTGTGGTATTTTACCACACTGCTTTCTTTTTTTGTTAAAATCAATATTTTCAATTGCATATTATAATAGTGAATGGGTATAGAGAGCAGCCACTCTCTATACCCATATCCCCTAATGAAAGGAGATGAACACTATGAATCACCTGAATAGCGAACTTACATTTGATCCTTCAAGTGTAAGTATATTCGGAAAAAGTTATCCTTATAATAAAATTAAGGATAACGCTGATGGAACTCATCAAGGTAGGTTACGACTTAGCGAGATGAGTCCTATTCAGAAAATGATGGCATTATCTGATATTAGAGCTAATGACATCAATACATTAATAAATCCAGTAGCTGTATAGCTCAAGATCTATTAATGGAAAGTTAGCAGTGTAGTGTAATACTACACTGCTTTCTTTTTTGTAATAATCAATAATTTCAATTGTATATTATAACAGTGAATGTGTATAGAGAGTAGCCGCTCTCTATACACATACCCCACACTTAAGGAGGTGATCACTATGTTTAATCAATTAAACGAAGAATTTACTCTTCGCAAAGTTGAGCCTTTCGAGATGGCCTTTAATCTGCCTTTTGTTATCGATAAAGATAACGGCGACGGCACTTACCAAGGCCACCTTGATAAGGACAACATGACAATTGGTCAGAAGATATTATCTACATATCTGTAGAATCTTTTGACTAATTGGAAGTTAGCAGTGTAGTATAATACTACACTGCTTTCTTTTTTTATATACAGAACATGAGTGGCTGATTCTTATTAGCTGCTGATACATAACTTTCTTTAATATAATTCATAATTTCATCTCTCTTTTGATACTCTGCTTGAATATCATCTAAGTGGATATTTACAGTAGCAAATACTGTTTGAAGATCCTGGAACATTTTTAATTTATTATATAAGAAGCCAGCTACATCAGCTTGTGCTAAAGATTCAAACGTATCCATCTGTGTAGGGCTGATAGTAGTTAAGTTAGGACTATGCTCTATCAAAATAAATATATCGAATTGGTTCATTGCAACTTTAGCTCCATATGTAGTTTCAAGTCTGAATTTATTCGGTGGTTCAAACTGAGGATAAATCCCGTTGTTAAATAACGAGTTAATATTAGCTTGGTTTACACATGAAAACATATCTCCAATATCATAACCAGCTGACATGAAGTCATACATTCCATATGGCCCTCCGAAGATATCATTATTCCATGAGCCCCAATCGATATTCTTAACTCCCAAGATATTACAATCCCCAAAGACTTCTGGATCTAAGAGATACCATCCGTCCTTTTTTGGTGTATTAATGGTAATCTTATATCTAATTTCTCTAGGGAAGTATCTTGACCAAGTTCTAAGAGTATCTGGGATGATTACTTTTTCTGGCCACATTTCTTTTTTTAAGTTATCAGGGAGATTAAGCATATCTGTACCAAGTCTATTCTCTAACTTATTTAAAAGCCGAGTCATATTATTTGCGAATGCCATATTATCATCTCCTATTGTTGTGATTCTAAGCAAGCACTAATAATCTCATTATGGATATAACTCTCCAGATTGATTACGAAAGAAGATCCTGCTCTATCTGTCAATCTAACCTGAGATTTTCCATTTACGAGACTAATATCATCATAAAGAAGATCAAATGATTCTCTGATTTGTTTAAGATTCAAAGACTCTTCTTTAATGTAGTTAATTACTGATTCATTGTTAATAGGGATCAGCATACCTTTATCGTTTTCTTTCAGCATCATAGAGTTTCCTTCAGGGATACATGATTCTGAAACGATACCTTTAGTATATGCTTTATTGTGAGATGGGTAAATAACTCTATCATATGTGATAAGTTTGATACCCTTTACTTCTGCTCCTCTACCAGTATTTCTGATAGATCCTAATGCTCTTAATGAGAAGGACGGACTCATTCCAGCTTCAAGCTCGGCGTTGAATTCTTCTCCTTTATCATTAAAAGTACCGAAAAAGTTACCCATTACAAGATCCCCATCGGTCCAGAATTTGGTATAGATACATACACAATTATTTGGATCGATAGTCTGCTGTCTTGTAAGATCTTTAGACATTGGGTGGCCATTCTCACCTCTCATGTTTCCAGTCTGAATCAACTCAATCTGTCTTGGGGCTACTAATTCTGGAAATAAATCTCTGGAATCATAAAAACGGCCATTACGGTTTTTCATATTAGCTTCTTGCAATACACCCTCAGCTAATACTCTTCCATCTCCGCGTTTCTCTATAATTTTTGCTGGCATCTGATTTTCTGTAGTAGCTGTTTCGATTACTACATAGCCAAGATCATTCGACAATTCGCTCATCTATATATTTCCTCCTTTATTATATTTACACTATTATACGAATGTTGTGGCTACCCATATATACATGAGAGGTCTGATTGATACCCTCAACACTATAATAAATTTAGATTAAAGGAGGGTGTTATAATATGAGAAGTCACGGATCCATGATTGCTAGAAATGTACAAAATAGAGTTCGGCGATTATCTATGGAAGTACCCAAATATAATTCTCGTACAAAGGTTACTGACGAATCAGCTATCACATTATTATTACCATTGACTGATGGTAAGATTGATTCTAATAGTTTCGATTTTGCATTACATGTATTAGAAAGTGTAACCAATAAGTCTACCTCACGGAAAGTTGCAAAATTCATTGCCCATGAAATTGCATTAGGATTAGATCCTAATGTGAATATTTCTTTGGAAAAATATGATATCCCGGAAGAGAGTAGAGCTATTGTTGAAGAAGCAGTATCGGAAGCTGCTGTTTGTCAGCGTATAATCAATAATCAAAATATGCTGAACAAAAGATTCAATACCGATGAAATTGTGAGGGAGAATAAGTATAATACAGATAAAGTTATATCTGAATTATGCGAATTGATCGATACTTATAATGTACCTGCTCATTATAAGTATAATGTCGCTTTAGAGAATATAGTATATATCTTAAGCAAAAATCACGTAGAAGTTCCAAGCGATGATTACCTTGCAAATGCTATTACTGAGTATTTTCTTTTCAGAGATGAAGAAATTAGTGATAGTGTGTATCAATCATATCAAGATGTCTTAAGAGAAAATTCTGTACTTACTTTATCAGACCCTACTGATTTAGTGGAGAGTTTCTTAGAGGCTTCTGGTACACATTATACAGATCAGGCAAATTCTTTGTTCGAATGTATGGATGATCAGTTCATCAAAGAATCATTCGAGAAAGCATTCAATTCGATCAAAGTAGAAGCAGATGCTGCTGATTATATTGATGAAATGGATGCTTATTTTGAAGCAGATGAAGATATTACTACTAAAGATAAAGGTATTATGATCTTTACTCTTAAAAACCTTCCAAACTGTAAAGCCGGAACCAGTAGAGATTTTGTTAATATTAAAGCTAAACAGACTTTGGGTGATGATATCTTTGACGGTATTGATTCCCCGGAAAGTATTATTTCTAGTTCCAAACCTATCAATGAGAAACCAGATCCGTTTAACTACACCTCATTTTATGAGAATTTGTTCTCGGAGAGTGATGATTTCAAATATGCATCTACAGATAATATTCCTAAAGTGATTGAGAAGTTTAAAGCTGAACAGGATAAGTCCCCTAATAAGGTGGCATCATTTATCCGTAAGCTTCATACGAAATCACCAGAAAGTATTATTGATGGAATGCCAAATATTATGGGATTAACTAGAGGATGTATTCTTATTTGCGTTGCAGGTGCTACACCTATTGGACCTATTATTGCTGCTATCTTAGGATTAGTAAGTTGGCTTATCTCTAAAGATATCAATGAGAAAGATGCTAAGAGGTTAAAGACCTGTATTGCTAATGAAAAAGAGAAAGTTCAAAAGAAGATGGATAAAGCTTCTGGTAAGAGTAAAGATGAACTGAAAAAGTATTATGATGATCTTGAGGCTTGTGAAAAGAAAGTTCAGGATTATCTTGAAACACTTGCAAATGACAATGAAGAGAAAGATGATTCTTCTGACGATGATGATTTCGATTTTGGTGATGACGATTTCGAGTTCGAATCAGCACAGGGAATTGTTGACGTGGCAAATTTCTTAAGTATTTGCGAAAGAGTTGCCGATCAGAGCAAGATTAAATTTAATATGCAACTTATGTTTGAAGCTGCTAATGCTACAGGTGTTGTTTTCGATCTTAGTGATATTTGTAATGCTGCATCTGTTTGTCAAGATACATGCAAGAAAGCTATCAATAAAACTATATCAGAATCATCACAGATTGATGTAATTAGACCACTCTTAGAGGCAAGAGAGAATCTTAGTACGTCCAAGGTAAAAATATCATCTCCTAAGGATGTAGTAGCTATGGAAATTGCTAATGATACTCTCATCGAAGCAGCTGAGATCGTGAATGAAAAGGTTAATCTTAATACTTTGAAATTGGCTTTACAGAATGGAAAAGCCAAACTTAAAGACCTTAGTATGAAAGAGAAATCTATGTGGCAAGCTGCTGATGCACAAGCTAGTGGAATGATGAAAGGTATTGAAAAAGCTATGACTTCTGATAGAAGAGAAGCTATCATTAAAGGAAATATCATTCCATCATTCTCTAAGTTATGTAAATCAGCAATTGCATTATCTGGAATTGGAATTGTTTTTGGGCCTGCTACTGCAGCTGTTGCAGCTTTGGGTGCTCTTGGAGTTTCTGGTGCTCTAAATGCCAGAGAGAAGAAATTGCTTATGGACGAAATTGATACTGAATTAAACGTAGTAGAGAAGCAAATAGAAATTGCCCAGAATGATGGAGATATGAATCAATATAGATTCTTATTAAATTATCAGAAAAAACTTACTAGAGAATATCAGAGAATTAGATATGGTCTTAAAGTATCAGGTAGAGATATTCCTAGTGCAACTATTCCAGGACAAGGAGGACGTGACTAATGAGTTTATTTGATGCTTACTTACAGCAGTTTATTCTTGAAGATAATGGTCCTGATGAAGATCAGAATAACCAGGATCAGGATACTAATACAGATGACGATACTCAAGATCAGGGTGGAGATGGTAATGAAGCCACTCAAGATGCCGGAGACGATGATGATGCAGATGAATTTTCTATGGATGGCGATGGAGATGATTCCGAATCAAATACCGATGATCCTGATGCCGATGCAACTGCACAATCTGATGACGGAGGAGATGCTACCGATCAGGGTGGAGATGATAATGGAGGTTCTGATGATGAAGATGAGTTTTCGATGGATGGTGGAGACGATAATGAAGGATCCTCTGACCCAGGGAGTGATTCAGGGAACGATGATGGTGGGGATGCTACTGACTCTGGTAGTAGCGATTCTTCCGACGAGAATAATGACACCGACGATGGTGGAGACGAGTTTTCGATGGATGGTGACGATGGAGATGCTGACCAAGGCGGGGACGATGATAGTACAAGCGACGGAACCGATTCCGGATCAGATGCAGATGACAATGACCCATCGTCAAAATTGAAATCATTAGAAGATTCTATCTTTAATCAGCTTAGTCCAGAACAGCAGAAATCTAAGATTAAAGAACTGAAGAATTTATATGATGATGTATATGACAGATGCCAAACTGTTATCAATATGGTAGCTAGTTCCGAAAAAGACCCGCAACATGCCAAAGTATACGATTATGTCGTTAACAGTCTAGTAGATCTCCAGAAATACATCCGAGATTATTTATCATCAATATTTGACAGCAAAACCTATATTGAAAATATGACCGAACTACAAAAATATTTAGCCATTCTTGATACGGTTTCTAACGTATTTAAAGAAATCAAAAATAGTATCAAAGATGACGATAAATAAGTCCGGTAAACTGGCGATTTATAACAATATAGTAATTTAATTCAAAAATTAAATAATTGGAGATAGAAAGGAGAAACAAAGCTATGATTATTGGCGACGCACCAAGACGTAATATGTCTGATAGCTATAAACACAATGAAATGCATAACTTTGCTGAGTCATATGTTGACCTGACACAGGGACTGATGACAGAAGCAGGAGTAGATATTTATGGTGAATCTGGTAGAGCACTGATGCTGGGAGCATCTAACGAAGCTCTGAAGAGATTCTTCGTAGAAAATTCTTATGATCCGGAGGGAATGACTCCAGATGAAATTGAAGATCACGTACTGACAATGGAGCAGCAGTATGACAACGACCGCCAGGGACTTCTGGAGCACGTTGCCGGAGCTTATATGAATCCAATGATCGGTATTTCAATCCCGATGCACAAGTTCATCCTTATGAACATGGTATTCGATAAAGGATCAATCCCGAAATTTGTTGCAACAAAGCCGAAATTCACAATCTCAATGGAATATCGTATCCTGGTAGATACAGAAGGAAACGAAATCGATATGTTCCGTGATCAGAACCTGATGACAGATGCTATCGAGGCAACAGCAAGAGAAACAGAATTCGAACTTCCGGCGCTTCCATTCACAGATGACAATGAGATCGTTCATACATACCTGGGTGGACTTGGTGGAGCAGATCACCTGTCTGTAGAGACAAGAGTATCAGCTTTCAAGATTGAAGATCAGTATTTTGAAAAAGGTGATGTCCTTCCTGATGAAACAACAGGATATATTGAACCGGACGGAAAAATTGCAGATGCACCAGGAGTACATCCGGTATGGGTACGTTGCAGATTCCCATTCGCACCAGCATATGGTGATATTGAAAGATCATTAATGGCTCAGATCAAATATGAGTACAAGGCTCAGGAAAAAGGTCAGGTCGTTATGAAGACAGTTTCTGACTATGTATCAGGAACAATGCAGGATGACAGATTAAACATCCAGCTTCTCAAAGGAAATGTAAAAGGACTTCGTGTAACATCACGTCTTGATACATCAAATGCTCGTCTTACAACATGCTCTGTAAGATGGCGTGAGAAAACAGATATTGTTGAAATTCCAAATGCTATTCCGATCGACTTCACAATCAGTCCGGAAGAAACAAAGGATATCGCAGCTCTGTACAATGTAAATCAGGTTACAAAACTGATGAGCATGGTTAAGACTGTTCTTGCCAACTACAAAGATGACAAGATCAAAAGAGAACTTGATTACTCTTACAAGACAATGGATGCTCGTTCTAAGAGTTACTCTCAGTTCGATTATGCACCTCGTGAGGGATATCATGGAGATCACGTTGAGTGGAGAAGAAATACTTTCTTCGATTACTTCGATCAGCAGATGACACATCTGTATCAGGTACTTAACGATCCAAACATGACAGTTTCTGTATTCGGTGATCCGGACCTTATCCGTCGTATTACTCCAGTAGAGTATTCATACCAGACACCTTCAAACATCGGACCGGTGCAGCTTGACTTCACAAAGACAGTTGTTACATCTGACTCAAGAGTATACAACTTCATTGGTTCTGATAAACTTCGTGGATCTACAGAGTTCATCGTAATTCTGTGTCCAAAGGGAACAGATCGTATCATCTACAGAATCTATGATTATCAGATGTACATCAGTAACGAAATTAGAAATGCAGATAACCCGGCTCTGCCGAACGTACACGCTTTCGAGCGCTGGAAATTCGTAGAGTATCAGCCAGTTCAGGGTCGTATCAATATCTTACATCCGACAGGACTTACAGATCATTACGACTTCATTCAGGTTAAACAGTTATAAAAATAAATGCAGGATTCCCCTTCCCGATTATGGGAGGGGGATTTTATTTGTGCAACATATTTATAATAGGATCCTGGTAGGGTTCTATTGTCACAATGCATCTTTTGTTAGCCTTACATTGTTGGGACAGTGTCCTTATTTTTTTTCATTGTGACCTTTCTTGCGGGTTGAGAGTCTGGGGTAATTCCCAGACTCTCTTTGTTATTTACTTTACCCTAGACATGCAAATAAAACATATAAAGGAGTAATTGCCATGTATAATAGTGTAAAATTTGGAGATATTGCTGTCAAGTATCAGGCTGGTATGTATATGATAGAGACTGGCAACGGTGACAATAAACGCCCACAGTATAATGAATATAAGAAGGGCCAATCGATATTAATACCGCTTCGTAATCCATTCCTAGATCAGACTACCGTGCGGTTTGTACGATATGATCCAAATGAGAGAAAGATTTATCTCAAGATACGCGAGGATGATATATATGAGTGCTCTGAGGAAGAATTTCATGAATTAGTTGGTATTCGTAAAGATGCTGATTTTGTGATCGGTGTACCAGAACCAGTTATGATAGATGCTAAAACAGGGATGCCGTATACTAATATGGCAACTGATTATGTGTTTTTATATGAGCTGGATGGATATGAATGGGATCTATTCAAATTTATTCATGCAGATTTTTCTAAAGAAGATGAAGTTGCTATTATAATGGATACAGAATCAACCCCTCATGACTATAAGATTCTTAAGTTCACCAGAAACGATAATGGAACCTATACCATAGATAATCCTCCTACGCTTCATTTACGTGATTATCATAAACGTCAATCTGAAACATCAGAGTAATGGAAATTTAGAAAGGAGAACTAGTATAATGCTTAATCAGACAAAGAATTTTACTGATATTTATAAATGGATTGCCGATATTAGATCCGCAGCAAATGATCAGAACCCATTGAATACTGTAGAACGTAGTTGTGCAGGATTGAAAAATGCATTAAACAAATCTTTACAAAATCTTCATTGCTTTGAAGTTAAATATACACCGAATTTTGATAAACAGTTTTTCGGAGTATACGTTACCCCGAGTGGAATTCCGGCAGATGAATTATCTAAGAAACTGCTTAAAGGGTATTGTGATCTTGACGGGGAATTCGCTCCATTTTCGTTCAATCAATATTCTCTTGAATTAGACGGAAAGCTTTTAAGAGAATTTTCATTCTTATCTACAGAGCAGCTGTGGTCTGTTATTTATGCAGAGATCGCTACTGCTTGTGATAAGAAGGCTACAGAGAAATTAAGAAATATGATTGACTCTTATATTGCTCTCACTAGAACTCGTATCTGCCCAGACACAGTATTATCATATCCCCTCTTATTTGATATGATGTGCAGAATCACTATCCATAATATTACATCGTTATTTGCAAGATATGATGTACTTACTATGGATGAGATTCCTCAGGCTATCAGAGATGCTGGATTAGAATCTGTATATGCAAGTGCGTTAGAAGCATTAACCACTGCTGGTATGAAACCAGATGAAGTCGATACTAGCGGAGTTATGATGAACTGGTATTTCAATAACTATATGGCGTTCGATAACAATAGATACGTTGAGTTTATGCTCAGAGATTCTATGAGTATTGAAGCTTCTTCGTTAGTACGGAATATGTGTTTCAATGCACTGAAACAAATCACAAGGGTGTCTGCTGGAGATTATAATTATTATTCAGTATCTGTAAATGAAGCCGGTAAACGTAAAGGATTATTATATCAGATGAAGAGAAATGGAATGAAATCCATTGAAGAAGATTTATTTGAATACAATATGAGATTACGCAACGTAGAAACCCAGGATGATGCTATTCTTCTTATGAGACAGATTAATTCGAGAATGAGTATTCTTGAAGATTATCTTAGAGAAGAAGATATGGGTGAGAAAGATCGTGAACGCTGGGAAGACTGTTACAAGAAGTATCTTGAATTGCGAGAAGCATTATCAAAAAAGACCGTATATAATAAAAAGATGTATGGTCTCTTTGTAGATTATAATGCTTTACAGAATATGTCCCAATCTGGACAATTGATGAATACTTATTATTAAAAAATTTTTTTGGGTATAGGGAGAAATCCCTATACCTTTTTTCATATTAAATTTAGAGCCCTCAAATGATGATAGTTTAACATTTTTACTACATGTGCAAATGGTAAAAATCTTCCACAATTACACATATGATAATCTCTCACTGATTTTTCTATAGGCCCATGATACCATGATTTAAAATCTGCAGTATAAACCATATTATATGCGCCGTCCCAATGTATCGAACAATTCGTATATTTATTCTTAAAGTATTTGAAATATGAATATCCGGTGTATGTTATAGTTCCGAGATTAATTCTAGCTTCTTCTCTTGCTTCTGTTTCTACTTGATATTTGTATGATCTATCTTTTTCGATAGATCCTCCCGGTATTCTATACCCATTATGTATTGGTGTAATAAAGACATCATCGAATTTGTCAAAAATAAACACTTCAACTCTAGCTCTGAATAACATTCCAGGATGATCATCAAAAGTAATTATACTATTCCAATTATTATCAATATCATAAAAACCGCCACTCTCAATGATTTGTTGCGTCGTTATCGACTTGTCCTTAGGAGTTCTCTTCTCAGCTTCTGACAATTTTTTCGCCCCCTCTAATTTAACCTGTTTACTATATTGTGGGAATAATAATTCTATTGTAAAAGTATAAAATTATAATTGTATATTATAACTATGATACACATATTACTATAAGAGAAAAAGGAGTATGAACATGATGGAATTTAACATGATCCAGCACAATGATGAAAACCCATTTAGATTTAATGGGTTTACAGTTAAAAAAGGAAATTGGTACGGAACTGGATGGGGTAATGTACCAGTAGTAACAGCGGGACACCGAAGTAAAGGAAAGGTTCTATTCTTTATTGGTGATGGTACTACCTGGAATGAGGTTTGGATTGACGAAGACGATAGGCGTATTCCTATCGACGTCAGTCAATATATTTACGCTAAGTATAAACAGCTGAACGCTAGTCTTAGACGTAAACGTAAAGAATAAAAAGAAGGCAGGGTACGGATAAAATCCGTACCCTAGTTCTCTGTAAAAGTAGCTGTTTTTTTTTGTTCGGAGTAAAACGTGAGAAAAATCATTTATTCAAGGATGTACAAAGTTGTCTAATAGAAAAGCGGCAGAAATTTCCGCCCGATCCTGCAATCTACCGCTAATCTATTACTTTATTGTTATTTAGTTATGAAGAAACAGCTATCATCCATCTTCATATAATAACCAGGATTAGTCTCCTCAAACGATTTCTTTGCATATTTATAGATAGTTTCTCTGCAAGAAGCAAAATAATCTGCATTATCTACTTTCGTAATGTTCCATCTAATTACTGCAAATGAATTAGATCCGAGATATGGTTTCATTACTGTTTCGAAAGCGCTACAATAATCTCTGCACTCTACTATTTCTTTTGTGATAGCTTTACGTGCTTTATCCGCAGCTTGTTCTAAATCTTTAGAATCTATGCTATCTACGTCATCAGCTTCATTATTACTTTTTTGTCCAGTAGATATGCTTGCTGAAAATGAACTAGCATCATAAGATCCGACGTCAGTATAATCTCCTAGATCTGACTGCACATTTTGTTTTTTAGATTTTTTTACTTTTAATTGCCGTGCTGGATTTTTAAAATACTTTACGTTATCTCCAGCTTCATTAATAGCATTGTATATTGTACCGCCGTATCCGATCAATGATTCTGATAATGTATCATATACTGATCCTTCTTTGATGTACAACTTTCCAATATTTCCTACAGAAAGATCAGGCATTTCCATGCATCCCCTATAGTTACTTGTTTTAACAATCTCATTGATAAACCTGATAAATCTCTGTAATTCTTTAGCAGATGATTCCGAATCAACAGTATACTCTCCAAAAACCCAACCCTCATTAGTTGGTTCCACTGCTCTACTTTTACAGAATTTCATCTGATTTTCTTTTTTGAGAAGTTTTAATTTCTCCCTAGCCATATCAGCAGATATCTTACAATCTTCTGATAACGTAGGATTTAATTCCCCTGCAGTAGTACTCTCATCCATTGCAGATTTAAGTACCATATAATATCCACTATCGGTAGTTTTATCTATCTTGAATCCATAAGATTTATATGTATGGATAGCAATCTCATTATTCTTCTGAACTGCTAATCTAGTAGCACCTAAATTCTTTACAGCCACATCGAGAACTTGTTTTGCTAATCCTTGTCCTTTATAAGATCCAAATACTTCTAAACCTTGAATCCATTTAGAATCATCATTTTTCTCTTCCACATTAACCATAGCTACCAATTCATTACCATCGAGCCATACGTATCCCTTAGTGTGATTATTTACTTTAACATGAGATAATCTAGGGAATTCTTTTTTATATACTTGAATGAATGAATCAGATATACCCATCTTAGAATATGAGGATAATGAAACAGTTTTCTTACTTCCCATATCTTTTGCTGTTGAGTCTGAAATACCTTCATACAATACATCTGATGGATCATACTGATGGTGTTTAATATCCTTACAATGGCGTTCTGTAATTTTATAGTCATAATTATAGAAGTTGAATCCTCTATTTACAAGAGAGATATTGTCAAGATTTGTAATATCTTGAGGTTTCCACAGTGAAGGAACTTTAGATAATTCCTGGGCCTTAGAAACAATCTCCATAACAAATCTAGAACAGAACCATTTTTCATGATCCTCACTATCATTATTGAACCAGATGTCAATCAGACCCTTAATGTCATATTTAAGTTTATCTTTATTATCGATAAAGTACTGTAATCTTTCTTTCATAGATCGGTATGCTTTATTAGATACATACATTACATAGACACTGTATTTTGCTGAGTATTTATCAAAGAATTTATCTTTAGGACTGTTTACAGCAAAACCAGTTCCATGCTCTCCATTTCCTTTAGACCCAAAAGAATATAGAGGATCTAATTTAGAATTAAATGCAATACATGCATGTGAAAATTCATCTCCAGTAGCCTTTTTAATTACATTAGCTAAAGGAGTTCCACTGTGCATTAATACAATATATACCGGATTTTTGAATTGCTTATCATAAAATGCTTCTTCGCTGATAAACATATTATTCTCATATTTCATAATTGCACCTCACTTATCAAATTTATTTGGATGTGTCTTCACATAATATTAATAGCTACAGAGGCTATTAATATTAATTTCTTAAAGGAGGAAATATTATGGCACTTAACGGAATTGATATCAGTAATCATCAGCATGGATTAGATCTTAACAAAGTTCCATGTGATTTCGTAATCCTTAAAGCCACACAGGGAACAACTTTCGTTGATAAATATTGTGACGGATTTTATCAGACAGCAAAAAATGCAGGAAAATGCTTAGGTGTTTACCACTATGCTAGTGGAAAAGATCCTAAAGTAGAAGCAGATTTCTTCTTGAAAAATGTAGCAAATTATGTTGGAGAAGCTATTCTTGCACTTGACTGGGAAGCAGGAAGTAATGCTAGTTGGGGAAAGAATGACAAGGAATGGATCAAAACATGGTGTGATTATGTGCATGAGAAGACAGGTGTAAAACCGATGGTTTATATTCAGCAGTCTGCTATGAGCAAAGCTCAGGGAATTGGTGATTATGGTCTTTGGATTGCTCAGTATGCATCTAACAAGACTACAGGTTACCAGGCAACTCCGTGGAATGAAGGAAAATATGCATGTGCTATTCGTCAGTATTCTTCAGCTGGAAGATTAAGCGGATGGAATGGCAATCTTGACCTTGATAAGTTCTATGGAGATAGAGATGCTTGGAAAGCATATGCAACTGGTAGTGTTACCGAAGATACTAAGAAAGATCCAACACCTGCACCTACTCCGACACCAACGCCAGCCCATAAAGCTCCGGAAGGAACAACTCTTGACCTTGCATATGGTGTAATGACAAATAAGTATGGTGCCGGAGATGCACGTAAAGCTGCTCTTGGAACAAGATACCAGGAAGTACAGAATTTCATCGATCATATCTACAGCGCAAGTGTTGATACACTGGTTGCTGAAGTAAAAGCAGATAAATATGGAACTGGAGAAGTTCGTAAAGTAGTTCTCGGATCTCGATATAATGAAGTTCAGAAGAAGATCAATGCTGGCTCAAAGAAATCCAATGCGCAGATCGCTCAGGAAGTTTTGGAAGGAAAGTGGGGAAATGGTGTAGATCGTAAGAAACGGCTTACTGCAGCTGGGTACAACTACGATGCTATTCAGGCCATCATCAATTCTAAATCGAAACCTGCATCTACAGGTAAGGTATATTACACAATCAAGAGAGGAGATACATTAGGCAGGATCGCATCAAGATACGGAACAACTGTATCTAGAATTTGCTCACTGAACGGTATCAAAAACCCTAACAATATCTTAGCTGGTAGAACTATTAGAATTAAATAGGGAAAAAGGTGTAGGGGTTATCCCCCTACACCTTTATTCTCATCTTTGGTCTTAGATTCTGCTTTCTCCGTTGATGCGTCTTCAGTTTCTTCTTCATTTATCAACTCTTCAATTGTATCTGATATCGGTTCTGGCAAAGTTTTTTTTATAAATCTTGTCAACACTGCACCCATAAATTTGCTATTTAGCACTAGTGAAACAATCCATGGGCTCCACATACTCGTAACGACACACAATAGTACATACACGCTAAATGATAGATTTATATATTCTCTGAGGGCACACATCACAATAGTAGTAAAAACAGTCGACGCTAATACTTTTGAAATATCAATACGTTGTCTTGCGTTAACATTACCTACTATCTCTCTAATGGAAATTCCAATAATACTCAAAATAAATGTGACTGCAAATTTATTGTATAAGTAGTCGAGAAGCAGAGTAAAAGATATAGTACCCATTTGCTTTTGCCTCCTTATACATTCGTATAATTCTAGGTATCTCTGGATCTCTTACAATCTTGTCCGGCTAATACGCCAATTAAATCCTGATTCACGCTATATACAGCATTATAAATAGAAAATAAATACAGTATCATAATAACTATAACGATGCAGATAATAATCCCGCATAAGTATAGCATATTCAATATAGCATCATATCGTTTATTAATATTATTTATATATTGTCTATCACCATAATCAGGTTTGATTGCCAATAATTGATCATATACATTAAAAGTTTGTATCAAAATAAACTTATGTGTATCTTGAGGAATCCCTCCAACAATATCATCATTTCCGAATATATCACCAGTATCGGTAATATAAATTGGGACTAAGAACTGATAGTTTCTTAGTCCGGTAATACCTTCTTTTACATATACAGATTTCAAATTTTCATAAGTCATTTCAGTTATCATTTTATGACCTTTAGTCTGTTTATATGATAGGTAATTAAAAGGTTCAAGTGCAATTAATTGATCCGTAGTGTGCGATCGTAATTTATTAACGGCACTTTTAAATAAAGGTTTATTGAAACATTTTTGGTAGTAATCGTTAAAATGATGAGTCTCACTAGAAAACTCATCGTTGTGTTCTCGTGCGATTGGTTCTACCAATTTATCCTCAATAATGGTATCATACCCCTCTAATACTATAAGAGAATTTCTATTGTTTTTTACAGCATCATCAAGGTATACTCCTTCAATGTTATCTCTAAATATTTGGTATAATTCTTCTTGAGTTTCTTTATCCCCAGAGTCCAAAGCTTGTTCAAGTTGCGTCATGTCAAATTTATCATCCATCTGATCTTCTATTTGCATAGCAAGATTAGATGTTTGGATAAGACTATTTGAACGTAATACTTGAATATATGCCCATACACTCTCAAAGTCCCTCTCTTTAGATTGTTCTATAGCCTGATATCTAGAAGTTTTTATGGATTCTATTACTTCATCAAATGTAAATAAGATTAGTATAGAAGCAGCAATCATAATCAAGATGACAAATATATACTTTTTTAATTTTTGTACTCTCGCCATCTTTTCTTCTCCTTTCCCTTCTTCTATAAAAAGAATATTTTAGTATGTGGACAGAAAAATATTCTTTTACTTACATGTTCTGGTGCAGGAGTATGCTGAGAACAAATAAATAAATTATCTTGAAAGGAGGAAATCTTTGTGAATAGTGTAAATATTATTGAGCAGGTAACAGAAGTTACTGCTAACAGTGTAAACATTGCTCTTGTGATCATTCTGATTGCTATTGGGTATATGCTTAAAAATAAGATGCCAAAGGTAAAGAATAGTGATATTCCGATATACCTTATAATTGCTGGTATTGTTTTATCTATTCTGCTTGAGTTCCCATTCAAAACGGTAGATACCCCGATCAATATCATTGTCAGAGGAATCGCATCGGCATTTGCTGCGTCAATCGTTTATGATAAAGTAAAAGACGTAATCGAAGGACGTAAGGTAAATGGTCCAGGAGATTCAGATCAATCAAACAGTGAGGAATCAGATACTGAATAATTTTGAATGTGGAGACAATGACACTCTATTAGCATAATATCTTTTTATAAGGTATTATAACAATAGGGTAAAAGTATGTATTCCTCAAGTTTGATCACAAATCTAACTAAATCTTCCCAACCTAGTAATAAGGCTAGGTTGGGACTTTTAGCCGTAAAGTAAGGAGGAATTTCATAATTATGAGTGATTTAGTATATTTAGCTATTATGGCAGATCCGCATATGCCTATGGCTCAGCGAAAACAAGAGAAAGCTTATAAAGATTATGTAGATGAACATGTGCAAAATGTAAAAATTGTATGGGAGAAAATGAAAGAGAATAAAGAGGTAATGGATTATCTTGATAGTATCTATAGTGGTCTGTCTTTCCTTATCTCTGAAGTGGATGATCAGATTAGATCCCACGATTCTAGTAAGTATGGGATCGATGAGTGGGAACCTTATCGTAAAAACTTCAATCCAGTAGATGAGCAGGAAAAAGAAGATAACACTGCAGATTTCCAAAAAGCATGGGAGCATCACTATAACCATAATATGCACCATTGGAACTGGTGGGCTAAGTCTGGTAACAAAGATGCAATGGGATTAAATTTCGTAATCGAAATGTGTTGTGATTGGGCTGCTATGTCTATGAAATTTGGCGGAGATGCATATCATTGGTATCTTAGCCAAAAAGATATTAAGCTTGGAGAACGACAAAAAAAGTGGGTCGTGAATATCCTTAAAAAATTATATGGAATTAAAGAATAATAAAGAATGGACTACCCTTTCGGGTAGCCCTATGTCTTTTATTTTTGTATATCTGATAATTTAATATACCCCATAATCATACTTGGATCTCCAAGTGCGAATTCTGATTTAGTGCAGATGGCATATCTATCACCGAGATCTTTACCATCATACAGATAGTAAGTACCATCAATAACACGACCAGGCTTATTATCTTTAAGATGATAGTATAAGTTAATTCCATTACAGATAACCGGAGCGCCTGGTTTAAGAATAAGAGAGATGATACTATCTGATTCAGTAGGCTTAACTACTGCATCTACGGTTACACCGCGAGAGTTCGTAATAACTGCTCCTTTGTTCTCAGAAGCTACTGTTCTGGCCTCTTCCAGATCACCAGTTTTTGTAATAGGAGTTTCATCGGTATCTCTAACTGTGTACACGTCGAAGTCCGGTTTCTTCTTCTCATCATCAATATCGATAATATGACCTGGCTTAGACTCTATATATGCTTTGTCGAATCTGTACAGATTATTTGCCTTTGCAATTTGCTCGTATTTTGCTCTAGTAAAGTCGATATCGTCTGTTCTTGTTCTAGAATAATAATCAAGAATACATTCCTCGATGGAATTATACTCCATAAATCCTTTACCCGCTTTATATCCAAAAATGTTATTATTATTTTTGATACTTGCATCTGTACTCTTGTCATTATCATAACAAAAGATAGCATATGCAATTGTAGTTGAGTAGAATGTAAGCGCTGCAGAAGTTTCAATTTTAGTAATTGTCTTATCTACTCCATCTTTTACTATATGAATTAATTCTGATCTTCTCATAATTAAAGTTCCATCCTTTCTTATAATTGTATATTATTAAAATGTAATGATTATAGGCTATTATTGGGAGGTGACCAGAATTATTTAATAATAGCCCCATATACATTATAATAAATAAATTAATAAAAATTCATTAGTATGTAGGAGGAAAAGAAGATGCCATTAGGAGATTACAACAATAATGACAACAACAAAAAGAAATACTACGAACCGACTCTGTACAGCCCGTACGGAACTTCCAATACTGATGGAGTAGATCCATCAGCACTTTCTTATTCATTTTTCAACGGAATGCTTAAAATTACAATTTCACCAATGAAGCCGGGAGCTAAACAGGGAGATAAGCAGCTGTGGGATCATGACAATGCGGTATCAGTTTGGCTTACACATGTCAAAGCAAGAATGTTATACAATGAAATTGAACAGGTTATGAGCGATCCGGATGCAACTGACAATGCAGGTGTTACAACAGGTAACGAAGGATTGATCAGCTTCAGTAATGGTAAAGAAGTTGGAGCTTCTCATCCTTGCTTGATCATTAGAAAAGTAGACCAGAATGATGGTAGTGTTACAGCTACGTATGTATACGAATTCAAGACTGATCATTACTGGGCAGTGAGAAACTTCGATCCACAGAATCCAACACAGTATGATTCACATACGTATCAGTATCTTGAGATCGATACATTGAAGAGTCTGCTTAAAGAATACTATACATCAATCGGAGGAGCAGGTGCATATGCAAATATGTATGCTCAGAGATTCGACGCAAACAGAATGAATACAAAGATCGGACTTATCATGGATAAGCTCGGAATTGAACAGAGTGCCGAATACGGAAATAGAGGAGGCGGACGTAATAACCAGTCGTTCTTCAACTCTAATCAGAATAAGAGTGAAAATAGCATGAGAAGTGCTACACTCGATCAGCTCGGAGAAGAGTAATCTTAAGGGTAAGATGATTCATTTCATCTACCCTTTATTTTTTATGAAGAGGTGTATTATATGTATCAATTAAACGTACTCATCCCATTCAATATGATTATTGATACTGAAATGGGATTACTCAAATTAATCCAATTCGATTATAATAATACTGAATATTTTTATCCAGGTATAATTAACGGAGACGATACTTTTAAGAAGTATGTATTGCTAACCAGAAATGAAAGAAATCCATTATGTGTAGCTGTTAAAGATGAGAAGATGGATTGCGCAGATGATCTATATAAGCAATTTATGGAGAAAGAATATAGTAACATCCTGCAACTGTCTCCACCAACTGCATTGCGTGATGTCGGATCTATACTTAGAACTTCTATAGATAAAGTAGTTAAGATAAATATATTATGTGAAACGGATGATGAAATAGAATTGCTAATAAATCGTCTTATACCTTATGATGATATTGTAAAAGGTACCCCAGAAACTATATCCGTATCTCAATATAACGTCTTGTTTGTTAAAGATACCAAAGACCTTGCAAAGTACAAAGACGTAGAGGGTAAAGAGATATATGTAGCTGATTATGAATTTAATATTTTAAGAGATCCAAATAATGAAGAACTTCTAATAAACCCAGAGTATATATTTGATTATATATCTACAAATGGATTTAACATTGCTTCTATGTACGTATTTGCTCCTGAAGAAATACCGTTAGGCTAAAAATATATAGAAGCTACAATATAATAAATGCACAATAAGGAGGAACAATAATTATGGCTAAACATGGAACATTATCAAACTTAGTTGAAAAGAAAGCAGTAAGAAGAGTACAGCTTGAAGTTCTTGAAAAGATCGCATCTGTGATTTCTAACACTGCAGGACCATTCGGATCATATTCTATGATTATGCATCAGAATGCTCTTACAGAATATTCGAAAGATGGACATAAAGTCCTGAGCAACTTCCGGTTTTACAAACCGCTCGAGCAGGCAGTTCATGATGAACTTCTTGGAATTACAGAGCACGTAATTAAGAAAGTAGGAGATGGTACTACAACAGCAGTACAGCTTTCTTATCTTGTATATAAAGAGTTATGTGAAAAATCAGAGGAGTGGGAGAAAGCAGGAATTCCGCCGTATGAGATTGTATCTACATTCCAGAAGATTGTAAAGGATCTCTCAGATCATATTAAGAGTGATTACAGCCGGGAGTTAACTCTCGATGACGTTAAACAGATCTGTCTCATTTCCACAAATGGAAATGAAATGGTTGCTGAAGATATTTCAAATATCTATAAGCAGTTCGGAAAAGATGTTTATATCAAGATCGGAACTTCTAATACAGAAAGTTCCATCCTTAAAACATACGATGGTATTCTTCTGAATAAAGGATACTCATCTCCATCATTTATCAATAATCCGGAGGAAAATACATGTACTATTCGTGACCCGTGCATTTATTATTTCCCGGATCCTGTTGATACTCCGGAGATGATGCAGTTATTCGTGACCATCTTCACAAATAATATTTATGATCCTTATTTTAAACATATGCCGGAGAATTATAAACCTACAGTTATTATCGCTCCGTCTGTATCTCAGGATCTGACTAAAGAATTACAGGATATTGAACAGATCTTCTTCTCATATGAGAAAGCTGGAGCAGCATCAAGCAAACCTCCGTTCTGTATTATTACGGGAATTAATGATCGTGTAGATAACATCGGAGATATTATCACATTATGCGGTTGCCCGCAGATTAGAAAGTATATCAATCCTGATCAAAGAAAAGCAGACATCGAAAAAGGTATTGCACCGGATATGAATACTGTATGCGATTTTTACGGTTCTGCTGAGCAGGTTGTGATTGATATCGACAAGTGTAAGATTACTAATCCGGCAAAAATGTTTGATGAAAATGCTGAGACTAAAGAGGATGGATCTCGTGAATTCTCAGGAGTTTACAGATCTCTTATCAATTTCCTTGAATCTCAGATCAAGATTGAATCTCAGGATAAAAACAATATTGAAGCTCTTACGCAGCTCAAGAAGAGATTACATTCACTTACAGCAAACTTTGTTGAGTATAATGTGGGTGGTGTATCTGCAGCTGATAGAGATAATGTAAGAGACCTTGTAGAAGATGCTGTTCTCAACTGTAGATCTGCAGCTGAAAATGGAGTTGGTCAGGGCGCTGGTATTGCAGGATTTTGCGCGGTATTGGATACAATGCACGATAAAGATGATACTTTGGTGAGTGACATTGAAGCTATTATCAGAGATGCATATGGTCAAATGATTTTCAATCTGTACAAATCAGGAATGACAGAATCCGAAGCTCAGGCTATCTTAGATGAGTCAGTTGCTAGACAGCAGGCTTATAACCTTAGAGAGAAAACATTCGACGGTAATCAGGTTCTTGGATCTATCGAAACTGATATCGCCATCTTGGAAGGAATCTCTAAGATTATCACAATCATGTATACTACAAATCAGGCATTTCTTGTAGATCCTATGCAGAATGGATACATTGAAGATGACGAATAATATACATGCATAACATATGATTAATGCCGGTGCGAATGCGTTACGGAATATATTACGGCCGCATCTCACTTCTATCAAAATTTTGCCATTTTGTTGTTCATGACTTGGGATGGTCCGGTAAGGCGTAGTAGGATTCGCGAATACCTCTCGCATCGGTGTTATTATACATGGATTGAGGTTATAGGCAGGCGCCCGCCTATAA
>ERZ779737.288-NODE-288-length-49901-cov-5.000682_pt1 | contig 49901 bp, 52 predicted proteins | sample MGYA00511889_ERZ779737 | MGnify/ENA primary metagenome ERZ779737 (study PRJEB29588, sample SAMEA2163575) | human gut metagenome | biome: human gut; feature: human-associated habitat; material: faeces | place: Denmark | collected 2008/2010 ... | reverse complement strand
GGCAGCATTTCCTCCGGCCAGTTTCAGGGAATTGCCCCTTCCTCAGAGCTTTTGATCGTCAAAATGGGAGCTTCCTACGGCGATTCCTTTCCTAAGACCACCTCTCTTCTCCGGGCTGTCACCTATGTTCTCAGGAAAGCCTCCGAGGCCGGAAAACCTCTTGCCATCAATTTAAGCTTTGGCAATACCTATGGTTCCCATGACGGCACTTCTCTGGTAGAGCGGTTTCTCGACAATGCTTCTGAGATCGGCCGCACGGTTATCTGCGTAGGCAGCGGCAACGAAGGGGCCGTAGGAGGCCATGCGGCCGGAAGCTTTCCGGAGGCCGCATCTTCCCCTCAAAGAATAGAGCTTAGCGTAGGCGCTTACCAGCCTACCTTAAATGTCCAGCTATGGAAGGATTTTTCGGATGATTTTGGCATACGGCTCTTATCTCCCGGCGGCGAACGGCTTGTGGTGGATGTAGACCGCCCCGGTAAAAGCAGTTACCTTATGGAAAACACGGAAATCCTCCTCTATGTGGGAGATCCTTCCCCCTACTCCGTAAAACAGGAAATCTATTTTGATTTTCTTCCGGTCGAAAGTTATGTAAATCAAGGTGTCTGGACCTTTGAACTGACTCCAAGGAAGGTTGTGATTGGAAGCTATGATTTCTATCTTCCCTCTTCCAATATCCTGAACGCCGCAACACGCTTTTTTACTCCCACTCCTGAAAAGACACTGACCATTCCCTCTACCTCCTCCAAGGTCATTACGGTAGGCGCCTACAATGCCTATTTTGATGCCTATGCTGATTTTTCCGGAAGAGGATACCCTCTGGAAAGCATTTCCCTTGGCCGCCTTCTCAGCAGCGCCATTAAGCCGGACCTGGTTGCTCCCGGAGCTGATATTATGACCATTGGACCTAACGATACCTTTGTGCAGGTATCCGGTACCTCCTTTGCCGTTCCCTTTGTTACAGGCAGCGCTTCGCTCCTTTTGGAATGGGGGATTGTCCGTGGCAACGATCCCTTCCTTTATGGGGAAAAGGTAAAGGCCTATCTGAGAAGAGGGGCAAGGCCCATTCAGGGCGAACGTGGTTACCCCAACGCCAAGGTAGGCTTCGGCGGGCTGTGCCTGGAAGAAAGCCTATTCTTCCGTTGAACATTCCTTTCCTATGGCTTACAATAGTTTTATGAATGGATAAAGGAAATTTACTATGCGCAGACTGCGCAGAAATGGAGCTGCTTATGGAAGAACTATTTGCCGGAAATTCCGACCGGATCACAAGAGCCTACTTTGATTCTCTTCTTCTGGAAATGCGGCATATTGACGGCCGGATACCTGATACTACCTTTTGCCTTTACGGAAAAACCTTTGATACCCCTATCATGACCGCCGCCCTTTCCCACCTGGATCACCTACGCCCTGACAGTATGGCAGAGCTTGCCCGCGGTGCCGCTATGGCCAAAGCTGTGAACTGGGTTGGAATGGGAGAAAAGGAAGAGCTTGAAAAGATCACAAAGGTACCGTCGCAGACGATCAAGATCATCAAACCCTATGCTGACAATCAGATGATCTTTGACAAAATTGCCCACGCAGAAAAATGCGGCTGTCTTGCCGTTGGAATAGATATCGATCACGCTTTTGACAGCGCAGGACAATATGACAATATCCACGGTCATGCCATGAGCTCTAAAAGCCTGGAAGAATTAAAAGAATTTGCCTCCTCCACCTCCCTCCCCTTTATCGTAAAGGGAGTGCTGAGTGAACGGGACGCTTATCAATGTCTTTCCGCCGGAGCAGGGGGCATTGTGGTCTCCCATCATCACGGCATTATGGATTATGCCATTCCCCCTCTTATGATCCTTCCTGACATCTTAAGGGCCGTCAACCGGGAAATCCCTGTTTTTGTAGACTGTGGAATCGCAAGTGGAATGGACGCCTTTAAGGCGCTGGCACTTGGAGCTACGGCTGTCTGTACCGGAAGGGCTGTCATGCCTTCCCTGAAAGAAAACGGAGCGGAAGGGGTCAGGGATGTACTGCTTGCCATGACCGGACAGCTAAAAGGTGTTATGGCCAAGACCGGCTGTTATGATCTGGGTCACATGGATGCCACCGTTTTAAGGCGCAGAACCTTTTAAATGGAGGTCATGCGGAACGGACTGCTGGTAGGATCTTTTTTCAGATTTCTACGATATTCGCTGGGAGTACACTTCAAAAACTGCTTGAAAACCTTATTAAAATAGCTGGCATTATTAAATCCCACTGCAAAGGCCAGATCCGAAATAGACCTGGCAGCCGGGTCGTCACTCTGGATCATATTGGCAGCCTTAAAAATCCTGTATTTCATCAGATATTCAATAGGGGTAAGCTGCAGCGTTCTTCGGAAGCAGCGGCAGCATTCGCTTTTGCTGATACTGATTGCGTCTGCCAGATCCTCCAGGGCAATGTGGTCGGCATAATGCTCCTCAATATACCTGATCGCATCCTTCACCCGGATCTCATCCTGTGAAAGGCTTGCAGTCTTGCTCTTCTTCACATTTTGAGGGATCACATTTTCCAGCAGCAATACCCAGAACTGACAAAGATAGGATTTCGTCACAAGCTCAAATCCATATTTCTTGGTCATATTAACAGCGATCACTGAATTGATCAGATTAAGTACCTTTTCTGCAACCGGCTCACTCTCATCCAGTATCATATAGCGAAACACCGGGGAGCTTAATACGGGGGTCAGATATTTGCCTGACATTACCGTATTGCCGTAACTAAACAAAAAGGAAGGGTGAAAAACCGTAGAATACAGGCTGCAGTTTGCATCCGGATCTACCGGCTTAATGGAGTGCATGGTGTCTTGATTGATCAGAACGCCCTGACCGGCTTTCAGTACGATCTTGGTATCATCCGTCAGGAAATACACCTCTCCGTGGTTGATGATCATGACCTCTACTTCATCATGCCAGTGCCACCTTATCATTCTCATGTACATCTTTGACAATTCAATAAAATATACATGAACCGGATATCCGATTTCCATATCGCTTATGCTTCGTTCCGAGTAAAACTCTTTACCCGGGTTTTCCGGAAATTGCATGGCACGCCTCCTTGTTACATAATAAATCTATTGTAAATTATTTTGTCTTAATGTTCAACAAGGAACGAAACTTCTTTTTGGTTATTCCATTTTTCATACAGACATGCCAGTTCCTGCCTGACACAGGCCGTTTTTCTCAGCCTTCCCGTCAGGCGCCCGGTTTCTATGCAGGAAAGCTTTACCTGATGGTAAATTGCTGTTCCTCCCTTCAAATAACCCGGAATTTTCTCCGCATACTCCCGGATCTTCTCATTCTGCTGCTCAAACAGCTTCCATTCTGCCTCAAGCTCCTGCCCAAGCCCCCTAAGCTCCTGCAAGGAAACCTCCAGCAGGAAGTCAGGTGCGATCACTTCCCCGAGCCTGCCTTTCGATGCAAGGGCTGCCAGCAGTTCCTTTCCCTTCTCCTGGAAAAGGCTCTCTGCAATAACCGGGATCCCGCAAAAGGCAAAATCCCGCAGATCTCCAAGCGTAAGCTTTTCTCCATTGATTCCTTCTTTCGAGCCTGCCATACATTCCATGAGATGCATCAGTACGCCTGCGCATCCATCCAGGTCTTCAGGCTTTAACTCCATAACCCCCTGGGATAATGCCGCTGCATAATTTCCAAGCTCTCCCCTCTTTTTCACCTCCGGATTTTTGGTCCCCAAAAAGCTTGTAACCGTTTTTCCCTGATCATCATAGGATATCTGTGCAAACATATATTTAATATCATGGTATCCTGCAAAATTGCTTTTTTCTACGGGAGTTTTGATATAACGGATCTGCTCCTGTCTGATAATAGAGTGTCCCAGAACATTTACATAATCATTTTCTCCGCAAATCCCCCATATCCTGCCCCTTCTCTTTTCATATTCCTGACTGCCATATTCCTGCTTCCACCTGCTGATCGCTTTCTGGGAAAATCCCTGTCCATCCACGCTGTAGCACACATCAACAAGCTCCTGCCTCTTAGTTTCCATGGCAACAAACTGCGCTTTATTTCCGCCTTTGGAATGTCCTGTTATGACCACTCTCTGCTCTGCGGAGAGTTCCAGCCTTTCTGCCGCAGCTTCAAAATAGGAAAGCGCCCTTTCCTGCTGTATCGTAGCGCTCTGGGTCATGCCAAGGCCGTTATCCGGCCATTCCCCATCCCCTGTTCCCCGGTAAACCACATAAACCTTTTCTCCATCCGGGGAAACAAAAAAACAGGCTGCCGTACCGCTGTCATATCCCATATTTCCGCTCTGGCAATGGATCGTAAGCTCCCCCACCTGCTCATTTTGAACCGCCTTGGAAAGGATCTGATATTCTCCATAGTGAATGCCTCCCCCTCCGTAATCCTCGTGATTTTCCAAATCCTTTATCACATTTTTCAGGCTGGTTCCCTCCCTTGCTTCTCTGTAATCCAGATACATAAAGGTGTCAAGCAGCATACTGATCTCCGCCTCAGAAATCACTTCCATTTTAATCCCCCTGCCTTTCCGAAATCTGTAAGCTTTGGGTCGCTGACATCTGACTACTTCCCGCCTTTACTCTTCAGCTTCCTGCTCCTGTTTTTGGCATAGGTCCACTCCAGATACTGCAGATTTCCTTTTTCGTCCAGGGAAAACACTGCTTCTGCTGCCGCCTCGCATCCCCTGTAACGATCTCCCATAAAATTATCCCGGTCCAGCCTGTCATAAACCTCCCGATCCGTAAGATAGCAGACTGCCCCTCCGATCACATATCCTTTTTCTGTGACCTTATGTAAAAAGGTCTCTACCTGTTCCTCCTTCTGTTTGCTGTCATAGGCCGGATAAAGATAGATCCTGACCATGGAAGCCGGATTTTTCAGGAACGCTTCCGCATCCATATCCGCCGCATAATCCTCCGGGAATACCAGCTCCGGTATTTTATAAAACACCTTACAGACACCAAAAATAGGTCTTGCAAGCTCTTTTATTTCCTGCTCGATCTCATCCCTGCAAAGCACTGCCAGGTAATTGTCCTGAAAGATTTTTCCGTTTTCTGTATAAAGCTCCCTGACCAGCGCAGTTTCCTCCGGTTTTGATCTGCTTCTTACCTTTAACATGGTGTAATTTTTGCCAAATTGTCCATTCCACATTTCGGCCTTTTCAAAATCCTCCCCGTATTTTTGTTTCATATAGGTAAGCATTCCCCTGTCACTCCCTCCCTGTATGCGGCCCCACAAAAGGGCCGCACCAAATAATAAAATTAATATGGTTCCCAGCTTTTTATTGAACAATGTTAACATGAAGCCCACTTCCCTGCTCGGTATTGCTGCTTTCTGCCTTTTGATAATGTCCGGCCATCTCCTGCAGATCCGTTACATGCTCCTGCACCATGCGGTACAATTTATCCATATCCGACTGTAAGGACGAAAATCTTCCTCCGTAAGATGCCGCTGCCTCCCCCTGCCAGATACTGCCAAGTCCCTGTACAAGGGACATCATCTCCCCGGTGAGATTTTTCATCTGTCCTCCCTCCACTGCAAATTCTCCTGATGTCTGTATTAATTTTTCCGGTGTTACCTTTAAAATACCTTCCATATACTTTCCTTTCTCTGCTGCCTGCAAAATAGCTTCAAACCTGTTTGTCAATATTTTCTGGCTGCCGCCAGTTCCCTGTTTCTTGCCTCCGCCTGTTCATACCTTGCAGCGATCTCAAGAAGCGCCTGCACATATTGTTCGATCAGCTGATAAAAGGCGTCCATCTGCTGTCTGTCTCTTAAAAACGCCTGATGGAAGGTGTCCCGTGCGGTTCCCTCCCACATACCGCAAAGAGAAGCCTCCTTTTCTGAAAGAGCTGCTGCCTTTGCCTTAAATTGTGCGTTTAACTGTTTTAAATTTCCGGCTTTTTGTCTTAATACCGAAGAGGTTACCTGAAAAAATGCCATATTTTTCTTCCTTTCTGTTTTGAGATTATCGGTAAATGCGTGTTATGGAGATCTGGTAATTTCTTTGCTCCGCCAGATACATTTTTTCTGCCTGCTGCATCAGCTTATCCGCCAGCCCTAATAGTCGATTTATTTCTTCTTCCAGCTCTGTGCATAATTCCACCTCCTTTCTCCTTAACATCTCTGCGCTTTTCCCTTTATAGCACCGTCCCGCCAGAAACAGTTCCCTCTGCTTTTCCAGTCTTTTCTTCATGCAGACTGCCTCTTTTCTGAGCTCCTGTGCGATCTGCTTTACTTCCTGAAAGCGAATCTCAATCCGTTCCTGTGATAAGCTCATTTTTTCTTTCCGCCTCCTCATATTCCCCTGCCAGCTGTACAAGCTTTTCAAGCTGCCATATCAGCTCCTCAAATGCAGACTCCTGCATTCCCTTCAGCCTTTTTGCGATCTCCTTCTGTATTCCTCCTTCAAAGCAGCCCTCCAGATGAGACAGTTCCTTAACCGCTTCCATATACTTTCTTTGGGCCTCCAGCGCTGTCTGCTTCATAACTGCTTCTTTTTCCAGAAGCTTTTCGGTGGTAACCTTTATCTGTTCTCCCATCCTTTTCCCCTTCAAGCTTATTGTTCCGCTACAAGCTGCATACAGCGCTGCTCCACACGGGAAAGCTCCGCTGCGCTTTCCTGTAAAAGCTCCAGCATGCGCCAGCCTTTCTCTACAAGCGCCTGCGCCCTTTGCAGGCACTCATCTGTTTTCCTGCAAAAGACTGCTTCTGCCTGCCCCTGCCAGCCCCCTTCAAGCTCCGCATTCTGCTCCTGCAAAGAAAAAAGCAGATCTTTGCACCGGCTGAAGCTCTCCTGTGCTTTTTCTGTTTTTTGAAGGAAAAGATCTCCCCAAAGCAAAATTTTCTGTTCCTCCATCGCTCCTCCCTTTTAAAGCAGCAAAAGGCTGCTTCCCTGTTTTATCCCCTGAATGCGCAGATTTCTATTTACATCTACAACCTGAAGCTGTGCCGGATCATACAAAAAGAGTCTTTCGCGTTCTGTAAATTCTCTGCCCTCCCTTCTTTCAATCAGTGTAAAAACATCTTCCTTCCATTCTTCCACCGGAAGGTTTTCATCCAGTTCAAACTCATAGTTTTCATCCAGGATCGGCACCTTTATTTCAATCAATATCATCTTCTACTTCCTCCTTTGGCATTTCAATGATCACAGTGCTGTTTTCTGTTCCCTGTTTCAGGTAAGCAATTCCATCCGGTTCTCTGCCGCTCAGCCTTGTATATCCCAGATCCTCAAATGAAAATATTCTCTGCTGTGCCGCATTTCCCCCTATGTGAAGGCCCCTCTGCCTGCTGCAGACCTGCCAGAACCACTGGTTTCCCGAAAGTTCAAGTTCCTGTGTCCGTTCCACCACAGCAATCACAAATGGTCTTTCCCATTCTTTTCTCTCCGCACTCCACGCTTCTGAAAACAAAATAACCTCCCTGATATCCTCCGCCAAAAGAACAAGCTTTTCTTCCGGCTTTGTCAGCAAAATTTTTTCCGTTTGTTTTCCGCCTTCTCCTTGTTTCAGAAACATGCTTTGATAACCGGCTCTTGTAACGCTCTCAGCTAATTGCGCCAGAAGCATTTTTTTCTGGCGTGCTCCTGCTCCTGAGATCAGGAAAACCTGTCCGCTTTCCAGGATAAGGTCTGCAATCCTGCCATTTTGCAGATCATAACCAAGCGGAATACAATTTTCCCTCCACTCATAATCCTGGCAAAGTCCCTGATATGTTACTTTTTCCGGCACAGTACGGAACCTGGGCGGCAAATCTATTCCTTTTTCCTTCCAGTACATTATTTCTCTCTGTGCAGCCTCTTCTACTACTTCCGAACCTTTTCCCATTGCCCTGCTTTCCTGCGCAAGGGCTGCCTGAAATTCCAGAATTCTGTTTTCTACCCGGCACAGCCCTCTTCCGGGTGTATTTTCCCTTGGCAGCACCGGAATATGATACTGCCGCATAATGTCTCCATAAGAAAAGCAATCGTTCATTTCAAAGCTTAAGGTTGTCCGTATTTTTTCATAAAGCTTTCCCGGCATTTCCGACACGGAAGCCGCTGTGATCAAAAATGTGATCTTTATGCCCGGCCCTTCCCCCGCAAGCTGGATCAGGAATTCCTGCTGTTCTTCCTTAAGCCTCCCGAAAAATCTGCCAAAATTATCTATGCACAAAAAATGTCTTGGCATTTTTAACCCTTTTTCCCGGGCATTTCTCTTTTTTGCCACAAGCTTTTTCAGCTGATGAAAAAAACTGTCATCATTTTTTTTGTGCGCAAGATACCCTATACATCCCGGCATTTTTCTAAATGCCGCAAGCTCCTTCCCTCTATCCACAAGCAGGATCTGTTCCTCCCGGGGATCCCTTCCCATGGAAATCTGTAGGAGAAGCAGCGCAAGAAATGTTGTTTTTCCCGTGGCCGGGCCACCGCATAAAGAAAGATGCCCCTGTCTCTGCGGATCATATGTCAGGATCCCCTGTTTCTGATTTTCCGGATCATCATATTTTCCAAGAAACAGTTCTTGTCCTTTCTTTTTCTCCTCTGGCAGCTCTGTCAGATTTATTTTTTCTGGAAGCTCCGGCATCCAGAGCTTCTTTGCCCTTTTCTTTCCCTCTTCCTCGGCAATCCTTCCTATGTACCTTAAGACCGCTTCCAGTTGGGTTTCTCTTCCCTTTTCTTTTTCCTCATGAAGGGAGATCCTTTTCCCTGTATGATCCAGCAAAAACACCCTGGGCTCTCCTTTTTTCCTTCCGCTGTACGCCTCTCCCAGATACCCTGCCTGGAAAAGCTCGTAAAAGGTTCCTCCGCCAATCTGAAAACAGCACTGACCGGGATTGGTTAAAAACGCTGCATCTGCGCTGTGCAGAACATCCATACTGTCCTGCTTATCCTGTACCCGCAGGCAAAGTCTGAATCTGGCATTGCTCCAGATCCTGTCATCCACTGTGCCGGCAGGCTTCTGGGTCGCCAGGATCAAATGCACCCCAAGGCTTCTTCCAACCTGTGACAGGGAAATGATCTCCTGCATGAATTCCGGCTCCTCCTTTTTTAATTCTGCAAATTCATCTATTACCAGCAGTAAATGGGGCATAGGCTCCCTGTCCGCTTTTAATCTGTACTGTTCCATATAGGCATTAATATGATTGACCTGATACTTTGCTAATAGCGCCTGTCTTCTTTTATTTTCGCTTTTAATTGCAGACATCGCCCTTGCCATCTGTCTCCCCGAAAGATTCGAGACCACACCGGCACAGTGGGGCAGCTCCATCAGCATATTGCCGGTTCCTCCCCCCTTATAATCAATCATGAAGAAGTTGATTTCTTCCGGCCCAAAATTAACTGCCAGCGACATAAGATAGGTCTGCAAAAGCTCGCTTTTCCCTGAACCGGTGGTTCCTGCAATCAGTCCGTGGGGGCCGTGAAATTTCTCATGTACGTCCAGAAAGCAGCTTTCCTCTCCCTGCCCGATCCCTATGGGAACCTTCATTCTGACCTCCGGCCTGCCCTGCCGCCACCTTGCCCTGCAGTCCAGCTCCTCCACAAGCTCACAGCCATACATTTGCAGAAATGTTACCTGCTCCGGCATATTTTTCCTTATCGCATTTTCCCTTACCAGACAGCCGCTGATGCCTCTTGCATAGCTTTCTGCTTTTCCTGCCTCTACGCGTTCCAGTTGTGCCTCCATGATCTGATACCCGTTTCCCTTTTTCAGGCAGATCTCCTTTTCTTTCACCAGACAGGCACAGTTTACCGGCACCGCAGCATTTTCACTTACTGCAAAAATGGTGCTTACCGGGTATTCTCCGGCGCACTCTGTGATCTGCCCATGAAGCTGCTCTCCCCTTATCAGTTCCTCGTTCAATAAGAAAAAAAGATACCATGGCGTCCCATTTTCCCTGTTCCCCCTGCTGTTCTCCAGCAATCTGCTCAAATCCGGTATGATCGCAGCTGCTTCCCCTTCATCCCCCGCCAGGTAACGCATTTGTCTGTCCCCGGACCAGCTATGTGGAAGCCACCTGATACATTCCACGATCTTTTCCTGCCAGGCTGCCTGCTTTTGATAAAAGCAGACCACCTTTACCTCTGTATAACAGGCGCATGCAGCAATCTGTATCAATAACTGTATCACTGCCTCCCACTGTCCTTTTCCAGTCTCGTTCAGCAGAAACGCAACCTGACCCATTTCCTTCAAATCCACCAAAGCAGGAACCTGTTCCATAAACTGAAAACGTTCCTTCAGCTGTTTTGCCTCTTCCACAAGTGGATTTTTTACAATACTTTTTTGCTCCCCCGACAGCTTGATCTCAAAGGGAAACTTCCGTCTTCCAACTCCCAGTCTGAAGAAGAGAAAATCTGCCTGTCCCGCATGCCGGTTCCACCTTACCTGATAGCTGCCCTTTTCTCTCTGCATCAGTTCCTCAGCACTGCAGTATTTTTTCAAAAGAAGCTGTCTGCATTCTGTTTCCCTATTCAAAAGCTCTTCTCTTTTCTGATCCAGATATTGTAGATACTGAGCTCTTTTCTCCTGTATCTCCCTGCCAAAAAGCCGCTTCTGATACCAAAAGCTAAAGCCTGCCATCAGCAGCATCATTCCTGCACTGGTAATGCTCATCATGAAGGACATCAGATAAAATTGTCCTCCATAACCCATTTTTTTCGTCATAAGGGTCATCATCACCATAGGAAGCAGCATGGCAAAAGACGGCCCTATATTCAGCAGAAGGGATTGCTTCTGTTCCCTTCCTTCCGGCTCCGGCAGTAAAATTTCCACTTCTCCCTGAAGGGGCAGCCCTTCTTCTTCCTGCCCCCGCTCTACCCATTCTTCCTCCCCGGCTGCAGAAGGCTTCCTGCTGCTTTCCCTTAAAGTGCCTTTGGGCTTGTCATCTGCCTGCCTTGCCGTTCTGAAAACCCCTTCATAAGACAGACATATCAGGATTTTTTCAAGAAATAATATATGTAACCCATAAACGTCAATTACGTCTCCTTTCTTTAAGGTTGTTTTTTCTCCTATGGAAGTTTGGTTTACATAAATCCCCTCTCCTGTCGGCCAGAGAACATACTCTCTTCCCTCCTTGAAAATGCAGGCATGCTCTTTTTTCACAAAGGTAAAGCATTGATAGTAAATTTCATTTCTATGCGCATCTCCGATTTTATAAATCTGATCTGCGGAAAGCTCAACACATGTGCTTCGCCCTATCTCCTCTTCCCTGCGGCATAAGATGACGATCAGTGTTTCCTGCCTCGAAGTACGAAAGTACAGAGGGTGATCCTCCTTTAACAGCTCCTGTCCAAGAAAAACCTCCTCCTTTCTTTTGTACACAGTCAGTTTTTCCTCCTTTTCCAGACCGCTTTCCCACGGCGAAAGGCAGATTTCATATTTTTCTCCTGTATGGAACAATACTTTTTTTCGCAGACAGGCCTTCTTCGTAAAAAGAAGCAAACGCCTGCTGCATTCCTTTTCTCTTTGTACACTCAATAAGGGAACCTCCTGAAAACATCCTAGAAATAAAAGAAATAATTATATCCAAAGACAAATATGTCATAAATGACAATCAAAGAATTTCACATTATAAACTGACTGTTTTGTTTGGAAAATAAATGATCTTGCTCCTTACCGGGTGGAGCTTTAAGAAATTCACAGAATTTGATTTCAGATTTCAGAAATTATGTGAAAGTGATATCACAATATCAGACCCGCCTTCTGTTGTCAACCTTTTTTATCAAAAATAATTTTACAGATTTCCGAGAACAGCAGATCCTTACAAATTGCACAATGGCCTTTGTTCCGCACAGTTGCGGCATTTAGGAATGTATCATCCTATTTCAGATCCGAAAATGGCCCGAAATTTCGTCATATTTCCAACTTGCTTTTTCTTCTTTCCTTGCATATAGTTTAAATTATTCAAGAACAATCTTAAATTCTTTTTCTTCCCCTACAGCGCCACATCCAGTATCATCATCAAAACAAAGCCTGCCATGAAGCCCACCGTCCCAATTACGCTTTCTCTGTCTTCCTTTGCCTGTGGAATCAGTTCTTCCACGATCACATAGATCATTGCCCCCGCAGCAAAGGCCAGTATCCAGGACATGTAAAGGCCGCTTCCGGCTGCAAACAATGTGATGCCAACACCAAAAACAGGCTCCACAATGCCGGAGAGACTTCCGTAAAGAAATGCCCTTCTCCTGCCTATACCCTCTTGTCTTAGGGGCAGGGATATGGCAGCCCCTTCCGGGAAATTCTGAATTCCAATTCCAAATGCAAGCGCCCAGGCCGCCGCATAAAGGGCCGGTTCCATGGGATTATCTGCTGCCATGGCAAAAGCAAGACCAACAGCCATTCCCTCTGGAATATTATGGAGCGTTACTGCTGAAAGCAATAAGAAATTTTCCTGAAGCAATTCTTGTTTTTCATTTTTTTCTATCTTTTTGCTGCGCAGTCTCCGTACAAGGATATCCAGTCCAAATAGAAAAAGGCCTCCAAGCAGGAAGCCTCCAGTGGCAGGAAGCCAGCCAATTTGTCCGGCTTCCTGCGCACCTTCTGTTGCAGGGATCAGTAAAGACCACAGGGAAGCCGCTAGCATAACACCAGCAGCAAATCCCAGGAACGCTCTCTGCAACTTTTGTTCAATTTCTCTTTTAATAAAAAATACAATACTTGCCCCAAGGGTAGTCATCAAAAATGTAAAGCCGGTTCCCATAGCTGCAAAGAGCAAGGTCTCTTTCATTTCGGTGCTCCTTTTTCTGCGCTGCACCTGCGGTGCTTTTTCTATTTTTACTGTACGCAGTTTTAAAAGGAGCTGTGCATGTCTGAACACCTTATCTCTGCACTCTTCCGGAGCCGTCCCCGCCTGCCAGCTTTTTCACTTCCTCTACGGAAACCTGGTTAAAGTCCCCTTCAATACTGTGCTTTAAGCAGCTTGCCGCTACCGCAAACTCTATGGTCTCCTGTGCGCTCATCTCATTCAGACATCCGTAGATCAGTCCTGCTCCAAAGGAATCTCCTCCTCCTACCCGGTCTACGATATGCATGGTATATTTCTTGCTGAAATAATACTCTCCTCCTGTATACAGCATGGCCGCCCAGTTATTGTCATTGGCAGAAATAGATTCCCGAAGGGTGATCGCTACCTTCTGAAAGCCAAAGCGCTCCGCCAGCTCCTTTGCTACCTCCTTGTAGCCTTCCCGGTTCACCTTGCCTGTTGTCACGTCTGTATCCGAAGCCTTGATGCCGAACACATCTCCTGCATCCTCCTCGTTTGCAATACACACATCCACATAGCTGCAAAGCTCACCCATGACCTTTCCGGCCTTTTCCTTGCTCCAGAGCTTGTTCCGGTAGTTTAAGTCACAGCTTACCGTGATCCCTTTTTCCTTCGCCTTTTTACAGGCCTCCAGGCAGATCTCCGCTACCCCATCTCCAAGGGCCGGTGTGATCCCTGTAAAGTGGAACCAGTCCGCTCCCTCAAAGATCTGGTCCCAGTCAAAGTCTTCCTTCTGGGCTTTTGCAATGGCAGAGCCTTCCCTGTCATATATGACCTTGGAGGGTCTCTGGGAAGCGCCCTTTTCCAGGAAATAGATCCCTACCCGTTTGCCGCCCCTTGTAATATGGGAGGTATCTACTCCATATCTTCTCAGGGCATTGACTCCCGCCTGCCCGATCTCATGAGCCGGAAGCTTTGTTACAAAACTGGAATCCAGTCCAAAATTTGCCAGGGAAACCGCCACGTTGGCTTCCCCGCCTCCGTAGGTTGCACCATAGCTTTCCGCCTGTACAAAGCGGGTATACCCCTCCGGTGCCAGGCGCAGCATGATCTCCCCAAAGGTCACTACTCTTTTTTGCTTCATCTTTCTTTTCCCCCTTATTTCTGAATTAAATGAACGCCAAACCCGCCGATCTCTTCTTTGAGATAAATCAGCTTCAGCTTTCCTTTTTCATCTCTCTTTTCAGAGCTGTGATCCAGGGCAATGCCCTGCTTTTCCAGATGGTAGACGGCTCTGTCTATGTAGTTCGTGCCAATCCCAATGTGGCCCTTGCTTCCTCTTCCCATAGCTTTCATGATTTCGATCTGATCACCGGCAAAAATGGAGCTTGCTCCATCCCTTCCTCCAAAGCCGAAAGCTCTTCCGAAAAGCTCTGCTGTTCTTTCCGCTTCCTTCTCGTCTGCACTGTTTATTCCAATATGCATCAGCTCATAGCCAAGCATTTTATTGACTGCTTCTCTTGCAAGGGCTTCGATCTCCTCAAATTTTCCTGCCTTGATCAGATCCTTTTTCACCATCCAGCTTCCGCCACAGGCGATCACCTTTTCAAAGTCAAGGTATTCCTTCAGATTATCTGCATTGATCCCCCCGGTGGGCATAAATTTTACATTTCCGTAAGGGGCGCTCATGGCTTTTATCATTTTGATGCCGCCAGCTGCCTCTGCGGGGAAAAATTTAACCGTGTCAAGCCCCAGGGAAAGTGCTGCTTCAATATCACTTGGATTAGCTGTTCCGGGTAAGACAGGGATTTTCTTTTCTACACAATAGGATACGGTTGCAGGATTCAGTCCAGGACTTACGATAAACTTTGCCCCGGCTTCAACAGCCTGATCCACCTGCTGTGCGTTTAACACCGTTCCGGCTCCCACTAGCATTTCAGGACATTCCTTTGTCATGACCCTGATTGCCTCCTGGGCTGCCTTAGTACGGAAGGTCACTTCTGCACATCCTATTCCCCCTCTTTGAAGCGCTTTTGCAAGAGGCGCTGCATCCTTTGCGTCCTCCAGTGCGATCACAGGCACAATGCCGATCCTACTGATCTGTTCTATAATTGGGTTCATATCTCCACTCCTTCTCCTTTCAGCTTATGATGATTTCATATTAGAAAATCTTCCCGGTTCTGTCTACCCATAGGTAGCCCTTGAATAGTCGGATTTTGCTAAAAAAGGCGCAGCATACGCTGCGCCCTGCTTTGCTCTATTTTTGAATTAGAAACCGTAATCGAAAATGCTTCCGGTATTATAGGTATTTCCGTAGCTTCCTCTTCCGGTGTAGGTATTTGCCTTGGTGCTCTCTTTTTCAGCCGCATAATCAATCAGAGAAGCCTGAGCGGATACGCGGTATCCATAAGAACCATTCTCATTGAACAAAGACTTGACTGTTGTCATATCTGCTTCCTTAAACTTCTTCTCATCTACAGAAAGCTTTCCGTCCTCTCCAATGGTAATTCCAACCTTTGACAGCAAATTCTTGTTTGTCTCCGTTACAAAGGAAAGAGATCTTGCCTGCTTCTGGATCGAGGTTGTTGCAGAAGTGCTTGCTTCCTTCAAAAGATTATTGTAGCTGTCCACAAAAGAAGATACTGACTTATAAATCTTATCCTTGTCATACTCCTTTGTAGTCGTTTTCAAACCATACTCATCGGTACTTTCCACATCAATCTGGTTAAATACAGAGTCTTTACCCTTGGTGATCAGCTTATCTGCTGCACTCTTCATTCCATCTGCAGCCTTCTCAATATCAGACAAGGTCTTTGCCGAATCCTTGGACGCTGATGCACTGGACTTATTCTGTGCTATGGAAGCAACTTTCTTGCTGGCACCTGATTTGGAATAATATGCCTTCATCAGCTTGCCGTAGCTTCCGTTTTTAATGCTGGCATAATCTGAAAGGAAATTTAAATTGGAATTTCCTGAAATACTTTGAAACAGATAAGAATAATTCTGCTTCATCCCACTGGCTCCCATGTTAATACTGATTCCCATATGATCACTCCCTTATACATCCTTGTATGATGGCAGGCAGATCCATCTGCCTCCTAAGTTACTATCGGCCGCAAGGCCTTCTTTATTAACCATATTATAGCAGATTTTACTGAAAAAGGAAATACCGTTTTTACGAATAAAAAAGCTTTCCTTCCTCCAAAATCTCTATTTTTCCGTCTTTTTCCTGCAGGATCGTCACCGCACAGTTTTGATGGACTCCTTCTCCCCAGAAACGGGAAATGGGAGTTTGCCGGATTCCGGCCAAAAGCGCCTTAAGGGCGCAGCCATGGGTAGAGATCAGAACCGTCTTTTCCTCATATTCCTTCTGCCGGATCAGTTCGTCCAGAAAATTTCCGGTCCTCCTGATCACCTGTTCAAAGCTTTCTCCTCCGGCGGGCACTTTATAGTGCTCCGTATCATAAAAGAAATTCATAAAGTCCTTGTCAGGGATATTATAGTGCTCCCTGCTGCAGCATAATCCCTCATATTCTCCAAAGCTGATCTCTGCAATTCTGTCATCTTCATAAAATGGCAGTTTTCTTTCTCCCATTACAATCCGGGCGGTCTCCTTTGCCCTTACAAGGGGCGAGGTAAACACAGCATCAAAGGGAACATCCCTTAGCCCCTCTGCAGTTTGATATGCCAGCTTTCTTCCGTAATCATTCAGGGGAATATCACACTGCCCCTGTATTCTTCTGTTCCGGTTGTAATCTGTTTCGCCGTGCCTGATCAGATAAAGCTTCATGGATCCTCATCCTTTCCTTTCTGCACGCGGGATCTAACCCCCGCACGAAAAGACTTTTTCTTTACTTTTTGGTTTGATGTGACTATACTTATAAACCAGCTTCATTCCCGGCAGGATCCATAGAAGACGGTCTTACCGGAAATTTTTCCACCCTACTGCCGGGACGATCCTGGACTTTGTGATTATCCTGATCTTTGCTTCCCTTATAGCAGGTTTTTCATACTCTTTAAGCCGATCATAAGTGTGGAAGCATTATGCAGCAGCGCCGATGTGGTGGGCGCCAGTATGCCTGTAACTCCAAGCACGATCAGACCGGAATTAAAGCTCACAATAAATCTGTAGTTGTGGTGGATCCTCTTCATCAGCTCATGGCTGAGCTGTCTCAGCACAACGATCTGCTGCAGATCCTCTGCCCCGATGGTAATATCGGAAATCTCTCTGGCGATCTCTGCCCCTTCATTGATCGCAATTCCCACATCTGCTGCGGAAAGCGCCGGTGAATCATTAATGCCGTCGCCGATCATAACGACCTTGTGTCCGCTTCTTTTTTGTTCTTCTACAAACCGGGCCTTGTCCTCTGGAAGCACCTCGGAATAGTATTCATCTACTCCTACCCGCCTTGCAATGGCACAGGCAGTACGCTCGCTGTCCCCGGTCATCATGACGATCTTCTTAAAGCCGTTCTCACGGAGCCTTTTTATGACCGCAGGAGCCTCTTCCCTCAAGGGATCTTCTATACAGATCACTGCTGCCAGTTTTCCTTCTATGGCCAGATAAAGATGGGAATACTCCTCCGGCAGAGCCTCAAATATTTCTTCCTTCCCCTCCGGGATCCTGCATTTCTCATCCTCAAACACAAAGTGATAGCTTCCGATAATTGCCCCTTTTCCACCTATGGTGGTGGAAATGCCATGGGCCACCAGATACTCTACCTTGGAATGCATTTCTTCATGATCCAGCCCTTTTTCTCTGGCTGCATCTACCACGGCCTTGGCTATGGAATGGGGGAAATGCTCCTCCAGACAGGCTGCGATCCGAAGCAGCTCGTCCGGCTCCCTTCCGTCAAAGGAAACCACGCTTGCCACAGTAGGCGTTGCCTTCGTTAAGGTTCCCGTCTTATCAAAGACAATGGTATCTGCCTCTGCTACCGCTTCCAGGAACCTGCCTCCCTTTACCGTGATCTTCTCTTCGCTTGCCTCCCTGATAGCAGACAAAACGGAAATCGGCATTGCCAGCTTCAGGGCACAGGAAAAGTCTACCATCAAAACCGCCAGCGCCTTTGTGACATTTCTGGTAAACAAATATACAAGGCCGGTTCCGGCCAGCGTATAGGGCACCAGTCTGTCTGCCAGATGCTCCGCCTTGCTTTCCAGACCTGATTTGAGCTTTTCGGTTTCCTCTATCATAGCTGCGATCCGCTCATAGCGGCTGGCTCCTCCTGCCGCTCCTACCTGGATGATAATCTCTCCTTCTTCTACCACCGTTCCCGCATATACGGAATTTCCAGGGATACGGCGTACCGGTGCAGACTCTCCTGTAAGGGACGCCTGATTTACCATGCCCTCCCCTTCGCTGACAGTTCCGTCAAAAGGGATCATGCTTCCGGTATGTACTACCACAAGATCTCCTTCTTTCACGGTATCACCGGAGACAAGGATCTCCTGATCGTCCTTTTTCATCCAGACTCTGCCCACATTTAACGACATTGTCCTTGCCAGGTCTCCCACGGATTTCTTGTGGGTCCATTCCTCCAGCAGTTCCCCGATTCCAAGCAGAAACATGACGGAACCTGCCGTGTTGAAATCACCACGGATAATGGAAACTCCCACCGCCGCGCCATCCAGCACAGCCACTTCGATCTTTTTGTTCCACAGGGTTTTTATTCCCTCTGCAATGTATTTCACTGATTTAAAGGTAGTGTAAACCGCACGGACAGGCGCCGGCAGACAAAATCTGATGGCATAATGAAGAAGTACCCTGTCCACCAGCTTCTCCTGATAAGTGGCGTTCAGTTTTCGTCCGGAATGCTCCAGATATCCATCCGGAAGCTGTATCTGCTGATAATGAAACTGCCGGATAGCATCTATCACGCGTTCCCGGCTGCCCTTATAATAGATCACAGCATCTGCGGTTCTGTCATAAACCTTTGCCTCTGTGACTTCCTCTAAATTCTGCAAAAAAAACAGGAAAGTATCCGCCTGTTCATAGCTCATTCTGCTCTGCCCCAGATGGATACGGATCCTGCCCTTTCCTTCATGCTTTATGAAAAATTTCACGCCTCTTCACCTTCTGCTTCTACAGGGCTTACATCTTCGTAAGCTTCCTCTGCGGCCTCACGGTTTTCATTTATTTCCTTTGCATCTGCATAAATATCGCTTGCATTTTCCTGAATCGTGGTCACCGTCTTCATGACGCATTTCTTTGCCCGGAGAACTGCTGCTGTGCAGCCGGTATAGACCTTCTTGGCATCCTTGCTGGATAAAATCTTAATTCCTGCTGTGCCAAATAAAACACCCGCTGCGAACAATCCTGATTTTCCCCAGTCAATTTTCTTAATGTGATCAAACATTTTTTTCTCCTCCTGTATTCATATGTTCTTTTGAGTATCTCTTATTTTATCACCCGTCTGAAAGAACTGCCATTCCTCATATTGATAATTTTTCTCATTTAACAGGAATTTGGATCTCTGTTACAAATTTATCCGTATCCCCGGTAATTCCGTAATCAATCAGCGTAATTTCCCTGGAAAAACCTGTAATCTTAAGCTTTTCTTTTGGGTTTCCCGCAAAACCGGATAGAAAGGCATTTTCCTTCCTCCAGTTCCTCTGCCTTTCCCCAAAATACCATGGGCTCTGCCTGTCCTGCTTCAAGCTGCCGTATGGAATATTCCAGATCCAGATAAAATTCCTGGCGTCCTCAATCTGCATGAGCCTGTGATCGATCTTTCGTTCCACTGCCCGGATCTGCTTTTGCAAAAACTCTGCGATCTGCTCCAAAGGCATAGTAAGCAGCCAAACAGATCACTACAGATAAAAGCGAGCCGCAGGCCGTTGCAAGTCCCATGGGCAACAGTGTATCTGGAAAGAGCATGGATGTCAAATAAACTCCCGGGATCCGCACGCACACGATGGCGATGATATTGTGCAAAAAGGAAAGTTCTGACCTTCCACAGGCACAGAAATAACCGCTGAAGCTGAAATGGATCCCTGCAAAAATGCAGTCCCAGATATATCCTCTTAGATATTGCCCCCCTGCCGTTCTCACTGCCGCATCTGTAGTAAACAGTCCCACCACAGGTACTGCCGCAAACTGGATCAGAACAGACACGATCACTCCAAAGCCGGCTGCGATCATAATTCCATAACGCAGAACCTTCCTTGCACGGTCGTATTTTCCTGCTCCGATATTCTGCGCCCCAAGTGCCGATACTGTGGAAAGCATGGAGGAAGGTACCAGAAACAAGAAGCTGATCACCTTTTCTACAATTCCTACTGCTGCAGCATCGCTGAGTCCTCTCTTATTTGCAATAATGGTGATAATGACAAACGCAACCTGGATCAAACCGTCCTGCAGCGCAATAGGCGCCCCGATCCTTAAGATCTGCCCCATTACTGATCTTTCCGGCCTGAAATCCTGACTGTGCAGACGGATCCCCAGTTTGTTTTTCAGCATCATAAAAACAGCAGCAAGCACGCTGATCCCCTGAGATAAGGTGGTTCCAAGCGCCGCGCCGGAGGGGCCCATTTTCAACGCTCCCATAAAAAGAAAATCCAATGCAATATTGCACACGCAGGCGACCGCCACAAAATACATGGGACTTTTGGAATCCCCCAGTCCCCTGAAAATAGAGCTGATCACATTATAAGCTGTCACGAACGGAATTCCCAGAAAGCATATGACCAGGTAAGAAACGGTTCCGTTTACTGCCTCCATAGGTGTAGACATCAGTGCAACGATCTGTTTCACCCCCAAAAGCAGCACAGCCGTTACTATCACAGAGGCTCCCAGAAAAAGAAGAACCGTATTTCCCACCGTCTTTGACGCACGCCTCTGATCTCCTGCTCCTATGGCCTGTCCCACATTCACGGTAGTTCCCATGGCAAGTCCCACGATCATCACTGTCAGCATATGCATGATCTGGCTTCCGATCGAAACTGCGGTAGTCCCCGCCGGCCCTTCAAATTGTCCTATGATAAAAAGATCTGCCATCCCATAAAGAGTCTGCAAAAAGTAAGAAAGCAGATAAGGCAGTGAAAATGACACAATATTTTTAAATATATTTCCTGAGGTCAGATTGTTTTCCATTTGTTCCCCGTTCCGGCGCTGTATTTCCTGCGCCTGTTTTGTTGCATATTATAAACTCTACAACAGTTGTAAAGTCAATGCAGTTTTACGGAAAGTTTTCCGGTAAGGCAGCCCTTCCGGGCACTAAAAAAGCTCTAGCATCTGCCAGAGCTTTTCATGCAGGAAAAGAGACTTGAACTCTCATGGTATTGCTACCACACGGACCTGAACCGTGCGCGTCTGCCAATTCCGCCATTCCTGCGAACAAATGATATTTTACCTTCTTTTTTTATCATTGTCAACAGGTTTGTGTAATTTTTCTGTTTTTTCTGTCTTTTCCGTTTTTATTTCTTTTTACTGAGCTCTTTTCGGATCACATGAAGCCCCCTGCGCAGCTCCTCCTTCTTTTCCTGGAACTCCTCTGCGGCCTTTTCTCCCGATATTTCAAAGAGCGAGCGTATGATCCCCATAATGGCCTTTTTCGTATCGTCGTCTACTTCTCTGGCTGCTTCTAAAACATTCTGGAGGCACTTTTTCCAATCTGCCCCAAACTGAAATACATTGGAAGCCTCCGAAGCCGCTACCACCTCATAAAGCGTATCCACAAACGCATGGGTCTCCTCCTCTGTAAGGGACAGGATCCACTCGTTCAGCGCTGCGTCCCTGCGGAGCTTTCCCTGTGACATGTTCTGGGCCCTCACAAAGGCATTGCCCTCCACCTTCCAGCTATAGGCATTATGCTGAAGCATGCCCACCCCATAGCTTTCCAGAATTTCAAAATCCCTCTGATCCTCCAGGATTGTTCCCACAAGGGAGGATCTTGGAATAAATTTCACTATCCGGTCCTTAATCTCCTCATAATGGCCCTGCTGCCGGATCTCCGGCCGAAAGCCCGGCCCATCATGATTAAAGACCCGTAACAGCTTCTCTCTGGTCTCTTCCTTACAGTTCATTGCCGCATATACTGCAAGATTTCCACCCTTGGAATGGCCCCCTGCATAAAATTCTCCCGCAATGTAACCGGCTACCTGATTCATATATTCCGTGGCAAGCTTCTGACTGTTTAAGGGCTTGGAAAATGCCAGGTTCAGGTCTTCCTTCCAGCCTACAATGGTGGCATCGGTGCCCCGGTAAGCCAGATAAATATTCTTATCCTCCAGCACATAGGTCATGGCGCAGAACTGGGTCTGCTCCCCCTCGTTGATGATATTAACGTAGTAATTCATCTTCAGTGTTCCAAAACGCCTTGATCTTGCCACCGCCTCAAAAAGAGTCTTATTATTCTGCCGGTACCAGTAATCGTCAAGGATCTTATCTCTGTCCGGATGCCGGTAGATCAGCTGGATGCTGACGGGGTGTCCCTCCTCTTTGATCCCGGGAACAAATTCCCCATAGCTTAAATAAGTAAGCTGGCAGAGCACAAGCGAATCCACTTCATTAAAGGGGCGCTCCAGCAGACTGTATTTTCCATATTCTTCAACATAATCAATGATATTTCCCATCTTCTACTCCTTTCCGGCCTATCCATACAGGATACCATCATAATACTGCAAAAGCAAGGCGACCACCCTGCTGTAGCTTACTGTACCATCCTCCACTCCATTTAAGGTAAGCGTTGTATTCAGGAACTGATCCGTAGCCTTTCTTACCGTATTTGTCTCCAAAAAAGAGCTTTCCTCCACCTGCTGCCAGGCTTCCGGCGTCAGGAACCGCTTATCTGAGGCTGCCAGCTCTCCGATCGTAACATGGCTGCTATAAAGCGCCTCATCCTGGCCGCAGGCCCTTTTAAAATCCCGGTCAAGATATCCCATCACACTTAAGTATCCGCTGTACTGAAAAAAAGCATCCTCTGAGGAAACACAGGCCAGATATCCCAGGAAATTTGCTTCATCCTCCAGGATCACACCCTTTAAGTGGGAAAGTTCATGGCACAGGGTAGCAGGAACATTTGCTACATACATCTGTCTGTTATAGTTTGCCTCCATGGAAAACGGGAAATAATATCCCATAATATACTGCTGGCTGAAAAAGGCCGAATGGAAAAGTCCTTTGGGTCTGGGATAAAAGCCTGATAACTGCGGGGCCTCCCGTCCCAGCCTTTTCATCTCCTCTACCGCCTGGGCGGCCGCCTCGCCATCATAGCAGAGGTATCCCTTCTCATCCCTTTCAAACTCTTCTGATAGGGCATTGGCTCTTTCCACCACATAATCCCTGAGCGCTGCAAGCTCCTCAAATTCATAGGTCCGCTGTTCCTTTTTCATGATGTGGAAGGGGCCTGAAAGTTCTCCCATGGTGGTAACCTGATAAAGTAAAAAGCAGTTTAAGGTCATCACAAGGCATACGATGCCGAAAATCCAATAATATCCCTTTGCAAAACGCAGATATGCTCTGCGAAACCCGGGTGCACCCTTTCGGAAAAGGAGAAAGGCTATGCCTCCCATTACCAAAACCAGAGTCAGAAACGCGCCAAGATAAAGCATCCATTCTCCTACGGAAAAGGGAACTGCTCCTGTGAGCCTGCCATAGCTTTCTACAAAAACGGGGAAGATCCTTTGCACATACCAGTCTGCAAAGCCCGGTACCTCTCTTGCCCCCAGATTCAAAAGCAGGGAAACGGCAACAAGCGCTGCCGGAACATATTTCCAAATTGGTTTCCTCTTTTTGGGGAAAAAATTCATATCCAGCTTCCTTCCTGCTTATAATGAAACACAAACCCTTTGCCGGATATGGGAGGCATAAGCGTGTCTGTTTTTTCCTGGATTAAATCTATCAATCAGTTTCTGTGGAGCGGGCCTCTTTTATTCCTGCTGATGGGTTCTCACCTTTATTTTACCATGAAACTGCATTTTCCGCAGAAAAATATCTGGAAGGCCATAAGACTTTCCCTTCTTCCCTCCGGAAACGGCAAACAGCAAAATCTGTCTGCCTTTGCCACTCTGTCTGCCACTCTGGCAGCCACTCTTGGCACCGGAAATATTGTAGGCGTTTCCACCGCCATTGCCCTGGGCGGCCCGGGCGCCATATTCTGGTGCTGGATCACCGGTATTCTGGGCATGGCCACCTCCTATGCGGAATGCTTTCTCAGCGTGCGCTTTCGGAGCATGGGCCCGGATGGTTCCTATCAGGGCGGCCCCATGTATCTGTGGCAGAACGGACTGCACAAGCCTCTTACCGGAAAATTCTATGGCTTTTTAACGCTCCTTGCTGCTTTTCTGGTAGGCTGTACCACCCAGTCCAACTCCATTGTCCAGACCACCACCTTGACCTTTGGCTTCCACCCTCATGTGGTGGGAATTCTTGCTGCGGTTCTCTCCGGCATGGTGATCGTTGGAGGCATCCGCTCCATCGGAAGCGTCTGCCAGCGTCTGGTTCCCGTTCTGGCCATTTTGTACATTGGCGTCTGCCTGGTGCTTCTGTTTTTAAACCGGGAAGCTTTTTTCCCTGCAATCAGACTCATTCTGGCAGATGCGCTGCTTCCCCGCTCCGTTCTTGGGGGAGCCGTTGGCTCTTCCCTGATCCAGACTGCCAGATATGGAATTGCCCGGGGACTTTTTACCAATGAAGCCGGCATCGGCACGGCTGCCATCACGGCTGCCGCCTCAGAAGCCACGGAGCCCTCCTATCAGGCTTATGTTTCCATGACTGCCGTTTTCTGGGATACCGTAGTTATGTGCCTGTTAAGCGGCCTTGTGATCGTAACCAATATGATCCTCCGTCCTGCTTCCCTTTCCGGAGTGGGGACCGCAGGCCTGACTGACGCCGCCTTTTCTGCACTGCCTTATGGAAATCTCTTTCTTTCCCTGTGCCTTTGTGCTTTTGCCATCACCACCCTGATCGGCTGGTCCTACCTTGGAGAACAGGCCTACCGCTATGTTACGGGCAACCGTTTCTTATTCTGTTATAAGGTTGCTTATATCGTCATGATCTACCTGGGAGCCGTTATGCCCCTTAATCTGGTATGGGAATGCACGGATCTGATCAATGCGCTGATGGTTCTTCCCAATCTTGCCGCCCTGTTCCTCCTTAAGCGGCACCTGTCTTGCAACTTTCCCAAAAGGCCAGTATAATACTAGAAAGCTATCCAGCTATTACTTAAATCTACTACAGAATGAAGGTACTTTATGAAAAGAAAATTTATGGGATATATTTTCCCTTCCATGCTTTCCTTCCTGTTAACAGGAATCTACTCCATCATAGACGGAATTTTTGTAGGCCGGGCCATGGGAGATCCAGGCCTTGCCGCTATTAATATTGCCTGGCCCCTTGTGGCTCTCACCATTTCACTGGGTACCGGGATCGGTATGGGGGCCGCCGTTATCATGTCCCTGAATGTGGGTGCAGGTCAGATGCAAAAAGCAAAAAAAGCAGAGGCAAGTGCCTTTCTGCTCTTACTGATCGGCGGTATTGTGCTTGTACTGCTGCTGGCGCTTCTCGGCCCTTCCCTGCTTTTCCTTTTGGGCGCCAAAGGGGAGCTGCTTCCCCTTGCCTGGACCTATCTGCGCTACGTTCTTTATGGCGCGCTGATCCAGATCTTTGCTACCGGTATGATCCCTTTGATGAGAAATCACGGAGCCGCTGTATACTCCATGTTTTCCATGGCCTCTGGCTGTGTTGCCAACATTTTTCTGGACTATCTGCTGGTACTCCACTATCCCCTTGGTTTAAAGGGCGCCGCCCTTGCTACCGTGATCGGCCAGTTTGTTACGCTGCTGTTTTGTCTTGCCTTTTTCCTGAAAAAAGAAAACAGGATCCCTCTTTCTCTTTTCCGCCCGGACAGACAGCTCATAAAATCTATCCTGAGAGTTGCCCTTTCACCCTTTGGGCTTACCTATCTTCCCTCGGTCACCATTATCCTGATGAACCTTCAGACTCTGCGCTACGGCGGTGAAGAAGCCGTCAGCGCCTATGCGGTGCTTGCCTATATCATTTCCTTTATGGAACTGCTGGTACAGGGGATCGGGGACGGAAGCCAGCCCCTTCTTTCTGTAAGTGAGGGAAAAAAGGATCAAAAATCCCTGCGGCTTTATGCCCTCCTTACCTTTTCCCTTTCCATCACCCTGGGAATTGCAGGAGCCGTTCTGTTTTATTTGTGCCGGAACCTGATCCCTGTCTTATATGGGACAAGTAAAGAGGCAGCCGGTTACATTTCCTATGCTGCCCCTGCCTTTGCTCTGATCATGGCCTTTTACGGACTGACAAAGCCGGCCGTATCCTATTTGTATGCCACCCACAAGATCCGGCGATCCAACCTTCTTGTTTATGGAGAGATCCTGCTTACCCTGCTGTTTCTCTTTCTCCTGCCCGTTTTCTTTGGCTTAAATGGCGTGTGGTACACCATTCCGGCGGTTCAGGGGATCCTTTCGCTTTTTGCCGTCATTTTCCTGACACAGAAAAAGTGATCCTATTCCATCCGAAAGGCTCCCTCCGGCAAAAAGAGGCACTGCCCAAAGATCATTTCCACTGCGCTCTCATATTCTGAAGCGCTTGTGGCCTTTCGGATCCGCTTTAGCTGTTTTTCCCCGCCTGCAAACAAAAACTGCCAGTATGCCCACAGCTCTTTCATCTTAAACAGCGTGTTCTTTTCTCCGCTCATAACCCTGAGATAATCCCGGTACAGTCTGTCATGAAACGCTTTTACCGTGGCTTTTTCTGTTTTCTGCCCGGTAAGTGCATTTACCAAAAAGCCCGGATTTGCAAGAAGCCCTCTTCCCAGCATGATCCGTTTTACCTTTTCATGTGTCTTTATAAACTGCTCCAGATCCCCTGCCGAAAAAAGATCTCCGTTATAGCAGACCGGAAAGGAGCACTGCATGAAAGCCTCTTCAAAGGCTTCCAGATCGGGATGGTTCCCATAAAAATCCTCCCGTACCCTGGGATGGATGATCAGCTCCGCAAGGGGATATTTCTCATAAATCCTTAAAATCTGCGGAAATTCCCCGGCTGAGCTTATGCCCAGTCTTGTCTTTATGGAAATCTGTACCTGCTCCGGCTTTTTCTGAAAAATGGTGTCCAGATATTCCTCCAAAAGCTCCGGCTCTCCTAAAAGTCCGGCTCCTCTTTTCTTGGACACTACCGTCTGATAGGGGCATCCTATATTCAGATTGATCTCCCGGTATCCATACTCATAAAGCTGACCGATCAGTTCTGCGGCATCCTTCCCCTTATTTCCCAAAATCTGAGGCACCACCCTTATCCCTTCATTATGGGAGGGCAGAATATCCTCTCTTACCCTTGACTTTGTAAAGACCGTCTGTCCGGTGGCAATAAAAGGGGTAAAATATTTTTCAATTCCCTGTCCGAAAAATTCATGAAAAGCATTGCGGAAAAGGTAACCGGTGATCCCCTCCAAAGGGGCAAAATAAAATCTGTTTTCCACCATCTGCACTCCTACATTCTGATGCTGATCTCTCCATTTGACAGGAACTCTTCTGTTCCGTCCTCATAGCGTACCTGTAAATGGCAGTCTTCATCCACTCCCAGCACCAGCGCATCCGATCTGTTTTTTCCATCCCTTAGGGGCACCGGAGCGCCGTCCGGCGTAATGATCCTGACCTGTTTCCCGATCACAAAGCAGCGCTTCCGATATTCCTCCAGATAAACCTTTCTGGGAAATTCCCGGTAAAACTGCATAAAACGGATCAACAGCTCAGAAGCAATCCTGTTTCGCATATTTTCTCTGGAAATATCATGGGGCAGAAGCGCTCCCGCCACCTCCTTTATTTCCTCCGGGAAACCGCCCTTTGGTTCGTAGATATTGATCCCGATCCCCACAATGACATATTGCAGCTTTCCCTCCTCCAAGGAAGCAGAGCCTTCTGTAAGGATCCCTGAGATCTTCCTTCCCCGAAGCCACACATCATTGACCCATTTAATCTGCACCGGCTGTCCGGTAACCGCCTCAAGAGCCGCCGCCTCCGCTGCCGCCGCAAGGGTGGTGAGCATGGTGGCCTCTGCCGGCGTTGCATCAGGATGAAGGAGAAGGCTCATGTATAACCCTGTTCCTTCCGGAGAAAAAAAGCTTCTTCCTCTTCTGCCTTTCCCCGCCGACTGCTCCTCCGCCAAAAGAACCATATCTCTCGTTTCCCCTGCTGCCGCATACTGTCCCAGCAAAGTATTGGTGCTGACCACTTCCTTTTCCGTCTGGACAGCCAGCGTGATCTTCGCCTTCCGCAGCGCCTGCTCTATGTAGGCAGCAGAAAGGATATCCGGCGCCTTTTCCAGCAGATATCCTTTATTGTTCACTCCCTCTATGGCATATCCTTCTGCCTGCAGTCCCTTTACCGCCTTCCAGACGGCCGCCCTTGTAACCTTTAATCTGTCCGCAATTTCCTGACCGGAAAGCGCCTTGTCCCTGCTTTCCTCAAGTAATAACAGAACCTGCTCCTTTACACTCACTTTGCCTCTCCTTCCTATCGCCCTGCTGCACGGCCTTTTGCCTGCTGCCTCTTATCATTTCGTCTATACAAACACCACCTGCACAAGCAGCATATAAATTACAGTGCCTGCCGCAATGGAAAGAAGGGTATTCCTTTTCCATAAATGAAGGGCCACCACACATGCGCAGGCCAAAAGCTCCTGCAGACCATGGTTCCCGGAAAACAAAGTCACCTTCCTTAAGCAGTAAACGATCAGCATTCCCATAATGGCGCTTGGCAGCACACGGGAAAGATACAGGATCACATCCGGCGTCTTTCTGCCGCCCCGGAACACCAGAAAAGGGAATACGTTTCATCCGTAAGGGAAAATAACCAGATAAGGCTTTGCAGCCCCCATATCCTGATATTTATCCAGCATGGAAATCCCGTAAAAAAGATGTCTGGCGTTTACCATTAAAGTCATGAGCGCCGCAGAGATCAGGGTTGCTCCTCCTGACAAAAGATCGATTGCCACATACTGCATGGAGCCCGCATAGATAAATACGCTCATCAGAAAGGCCCAGACTACGCCGTAGCCTTTTGTCTTAAGCAAAATCCCAAAACCTGCCCCAAGCACCAGATACCCCGCCATAATAGGCAGGGTATTTTGAAATGCCGTTAAAAATGTTTTTCCTTTTTCTGTCTTCATCCTGTCAGCTCCTCCGCCGCCTGAAGGCGGCGAAGTTATTCTACCACAAGTAAGTCTTTTCTGGCAAAACCGGATTCCTATGGCCGGCAATAGGTCTGCACTAGACCTGCCTATTCATAAATACACACGCTGTCCACTGCATCCAGAGCTTCCTCTTCCCAGAAAATAAATTTTCCGCCTGCCGCTTCTCCATTTTCATCCAGAAGTTCCTGTCCGATCCGGTATCCCTCTCCAAAAAACGGAAGCTCCTGCAGCTCCTTTTCCCTGGCCTTTTTGCTCCTGGAAACAGGCAGGACTGCAATTTCCTCTTCTTCTCCATCCGCAAAGACTGCTGCAAACTGATAAGCGTCCTCTTTCTGCATCCATGCTCCGTTACTTTGGATCCATGCGGCATAAGGCGTTAAGATCACCTTTGCAGTCTCTCCCTTTGCCGTGTTTACCTCAAATTCCTTATCCGCAATGGCGTCTACCTGGATTTCCGGCAGCGTATATTCCGCACCTTCTCCCGCCAGATTACAGGACAGCTTCCACAGCTCCTCAGGGGCATTATAGAAGGCTATCTCTGTTATCACCGTCTTTTCGCCCTCCTGGCTGCTCTCTGCAAGGGTAGGGGCAAACAGCTCTTGTGCCTGTTTCGCATCGCCCGTTACCGTAAAGGTTCTTCTCATAAGGCCTATTTTTTCATTGGCCTCCACCTTTTGAAGGCTGACCTTCAGTTCCCCCACTGCGACTGCATTTTTATCCTCTTTTCCACATGCGGTCACTGACAGCAAAGAAAGCAGGATCAAAATACTTCCGATCACTCTGGTTATTTTTCTCATAGAAATCACCATCCCTTTCCCCTGATTTTTCCTTGCTGTCATTATAACATATCCATTTTCCTTAGAAAAGTTTTACCTTCCCTAGGATAGTCCGCTTCTTTTATATCCTGCCGCAAACAAAGCGCCTGCCGCCGCCAGATCGACCAGAAGGATCTCCAAATGAGGATCGTATTTTCCCATTCCCCCAAGCCCTGTAAGCCAAAGGGACATCTGCTGGGTATAAGAGAACCCGGCGATCCTCCTGATCGGATCGTTAAACATGGCAAGCATGGGGAGAAATGCAAACACCATCATGGCAGGAATCGTGATCGAGGTGGCCATCATCTGGGTTTTGCAGAAGGTTCCAATGGCCGCTCCAAGAACCAGGGAGGTGACCATTCCTGCTGCCATCACAAGCAGAAAAAGCATCAAATTTCTTCCGCTGTAATGGCCTGTAAGTCCCAGGGACAACGCCCCAAGCATGCAGCACAGAAAAACCGTAAGACCTGTGCCAAGCAGATATTCCCATGACTTTACACCTGACAGCATTAACATGCGCAGAGTATTCTTTTCCTTTTCCTCAGAAAGAATGGAGGACATGCTCACAAGCGGCGCCATTCCCACATACATCACCGAAAACAGATTGACAAAAAAGCGCTCCGGCATTCCCTCAATGGAGACCGTATTTTCCATCACTGCTGCAATTATGGGAAACAGCAGAAATTGCAGTAATATCTCTTTGTTTTTTATCGTATCTTTCAGCTGCTTTTCTAAAATCACCCTGATATTTTTCATTGTTTTAAACCTCCTCCCGTCAGCTCCATAAACACCGATTCCATATCCGGTTCTGTGGAATGGATGGATGCAATTCCCTGCTGCATATATCCCAAAAGCTGCTTGGCAGAAGCCGCTCTGTTTGGCAGCTCTGCTTCCTCTCCGCTTTGAAGCCGGATCACAAGCTTTCTTTGATGATCATATTTTCTGCATAGTTCTCCCGGATTTCCGTATTCAACGATTTTCCCACGGTCTAACAGCGCCACATGATCACAAAGCTTTTGTGCTTCCGTCATATTGTGGGTTGTGAGGAAAACCGTGGTTCCTTTCTCTTTCTGGGAAAGGATCAGACTATGGATCTTTGCCGCCGTTGCCGGGTCAAGACCGCTTGTGGGCTCATCCAGGAAAAGAAGCTGCGCCTCCCCCAGGATTGCCCTTGCAAAGGCCAGCCGCCCCCTCATTCCCTTTGAAAGTCTGCAGACCGCCTGTCTTCTTGCCTCCCACAGCCCTACCGTTTCCAGTACCTGTCTGATCCGCTTCTGCTCCACTCCGTAGATCCCCGCAAAAAGCTTCAAATTATCGTAGCAGGAAAGTCTTTCATACAGCCCCAGATTATCCAGCATCATTCCCATCCCCTGACTTCTGCGGCCTGACAGCTCCTTTATCTTTTTTTCAAACAGGCAGATTTCTCCCTGCGACGGCATAAGCTGACCGGTGATCAGTTTGATCATGGTCGTCTTCCCGGCTCCTGACGGTCCTAAAAGTCCGAAAATTTCTCCGGTCTGCACCTGAAGCTGAATTTCCTTTAACACTTCTTTTTCCCCAAAGGACTTACTGACTTTATTTAAAACCACTGCTTTATTATTTTGTTCTGCCACCTGTCTGTTCTCCCTTCCCTTTCCATTTTTGAAGCGCCTGCTCCATTTTACTGTTTTCTGCCCGCTCCTTTAACACAGACACTGCTACACTGATCCCGAAGCTTGCCAGGAAACAGCCTGCAAAGGCCGCCCAGTTTCCCAGGTTGTCTGCGGGAAACCATTGAAAGATCAGAATAAACAGGGTTACAACGCCAAGGATCACTGCTACCATGCATGCGGTGCGCAGCCACAATCGCATATTTTTGATAACGGCATCTGTAAAAAACAAGAACCTTGCCGCTGTAATACAGACTGCCAAAAGAAAATACTCTCCCATCACCTTAAGATCAAGCCCTTCTCCCCCCAAAGCAAACATAGCGGAGCTTTCCCTGGCGTCCTCTCCAAACAAAAAACAAAAAATCATCATGATTCCCATCATAAAGCCAAACATCATAAAGATCTGTCCCAGATAATCAAAGATCGTTTTCTTTTCTTCCATTTATTTCACCCCAAGCCTTTCCTTTAATCCTTCTGCATACTGCCTTGACACCATAAGCTGTTCTCCGTTTTCCATGGTCACCCTGATCCTCCTGTTTAAGTCCATGCGCATGGAACGGATCGCCTTAAGCTGTACCAGACAGGATTTACTGGCTCTGCAAAAGCCGCATTCCTCCAGTTCATTTTCAAGCTCATACAGTCTCAGGCTGCATTCATACACTTCCTTTTCTGTATATAAAAAGGTTTTTCGATCGATGCTCTCTGCATATATGATCTTTGCAATATCCAGAAGAAAAAGCTCCCCGTCCTTCGATCCTGTCAGCTTGCGATCCAGCATCCGCAGCATTGCGATCATTCGTTCTATCTCAGGTGTCAGCTGTTTGCAGGTCACTGTAATACCGGTTTCTGCGGCATCCTCTGTGATCTTAATTTCAATCTTCAACTTTCTCCCTCCCTTTCCAAGGACTGACCCGTAACAAAACATTTTCATGCTCTTCCTAAGGCTTCCTTACACTGAAACCTTAACACAGCAGGTACCGCCGGACAATGCTTCCTGCATAAGATGCCCTTTCCGGATCACAAGCTGCCAAAAAAGAAGCCTTCCCGGCTTCTTTGACCGGAAAGGCTTCTTTTATCCTGCATATTATAATTTCATTTCCTCTGCCACCTGCTTTAAGGTCTGTGCCGAAAGCCGGAGCTTTTCCTGCTCTTTTTCGGAAAGTTCAATGGGGACATGGGTTTCAATTCCGTTTGCCCCTACTATGGCAGGCATGCTCAGCGCAATGCCATTTATACCGTAAGCTCCGTGCATCATGCCGGAAACCGGCAGGATGGACCGTTCATCCCGGACAATGGCCTCGCAGATCCGCTTGACCGACATGGCGATCCCATAATAAGTAGCCTTTTTCTTGGCAATGATCTCATAGGCACTGTTCTTAACTTTCTCCGCAATTTCTTCCATAGCCGCGCTGTGATTATGATGTCCCCGCATCTCGCAGAAGGTATTGATGGGGATCCCGGAAACATTTGCACTGCTCCAGGCGGCAATTTCGCTGTCACCATGCTCTCCGATTATAAACGCATGGATCCCTCTGCTGTCTACCTCCAGATGTTCTCCCAGCTCATATTTCAGCCTTGCCGTATCCAGCACTGTGCCGGAACCGATCACACGGTTTTCCGGGATGCCGGAAAGCTTCAGCGCCGCATAGGTCAGAATGTCAACGGGATTGGAAACGATGAGCAAAATTCCCTGGTAGTCCCGCTGTGCGATCTGTGGGATAATGTTCTTAAAGATTTCCACATTCTTGTGTACCAGATCCAACCTTGTTTCTTCCGGCTTCTGATTGGCCCCTGCCGTCACTACAATGATCGCCGCATCCACAATATCGTCATAATCCCCTGCATAGATCTGCATGGGTCTTGCAAAGGGAAGTCCATGGGAAATATCAAGGGCTTCTCCCTCTGCTTTATTTCTGTCTGCATCAAGCAGCACCATCTCTGAAAACAGGCCGCTCTGCATCAGGCAAAAGGCGGAAGCTGCTCCTACAAAGCCGCAGCCCACGATCCCTACTTTTCTGTGATTGATCTTTTTTTCTTCCATCTCTGCTCTCCTTTACCGCACAAATTCTGTCTTCCTTAGTCATCTCCATTTTGTACATTTTTACGCAGCAGATCCAAAATCTTTCGGCTAAAAGCCCTCGCCGATCAAAAGAAGCTGCCCTTTCCTGACGGATATGCGGCTTTCCTTTCCGGTAAACTCATTGCTGACGCCAATCGGAAATTCCTTGGTAAGCACTGCATCCGAAAGGGAATATTTCAGCCCCGTTTCACAGACTCCCTCTGCCCGGTCTCCCAAGCAGAATACAGACAGGTAACCTGTCTGCTCTTTGGGAAAACAAACCTCCCTGTCCTGTATCACCTGATAAAAGGATTCCGGACCGACCAGGGTTCCTCTGCAGCCTTTTTGTGCAAGAGAGGACAAAAGCTGGATATTGGCAATGGTATGGGAGATCCTTCCTCCGGTTCCGCCATAGATCAGAAACTCCTGATAACCTCTTTTCTGTCCTTCCTTCACTGCAAATCCGGTATCCGTGTCATCCTTTTCCGGCTTTAACCGGATCACATTCCGGTGCTCCGGCTCCTCCAAAAGAGAATCAAAATCTCCAACCACCAGATCAGCCTGGATCCCCTGCCTTTTGCAGTAGTCATAACCTCCGTCACAGGCAATGACAAAATCCTCCTTCCCCGGTGTAAAGGAAAGCTTTGTCTCCTCACCGGCTCCAATGATATAACATTTTCCAGATCCCTTTTTCATAGCTGCTCCTTACTGGAAATGGCTCTTTTCAGCTTTGCCTTAATGCGCTGAAGGGCATTGTCCGTGGATTTATCATCCTTTCCAAGAACCCTTGCGATCTGGCTGTATTTCATGCCGGTCAGATACAGATCCAAAACCTGCTTTTCAAAGCTGCTAAGCTCCTTTTCCATGACCTCCTCCAGCCGCTTCACGTTTTCCCTGTCGATCAGGAGTTCCTCCGGATTTTGTTCCAGCCTGGAAGCCGCGCTTTCCAGAAGTCCCCTCTCTGCCTCCCTGAGGCCGTCCTCTCCGTCTGCTCCATCTGCATAAAGAGAGACATAGGTATTCAGGGGCATGTGCTTCTGCCTGCCGGCTGCCTGTATCGCCGTATACATCTGCCTGGATACGCACAGGTCTGCAAAGGTAAAAAAGCTGGCATCTCTTCCTGTATCATAATCACGGACTGCCTTAAACAGTCCGATCATTCCTTCCTGTATCAGATCTTCTCTGTCGGCCCCCAGAATATACATGGATTTTGCTTTGCTGCGCACCATGTTTTTGTATTTGTCCATGATATAATCTGTAATTGCCTCTTCCCCGTCGCGCAGCCTGAGGATCAACTCCTCGTCGCTGCAGTTTCCATATTCCTTTTCCATTTAAGAATTACTTTCCTCTTCTTCCGCTTCATACATTCTAAGCAGTTCCGCCGCAAAATGCTCTGCCAAAAGCTCATAGCCCTGCTCGTTGCAGTGCACTCCGTCCGGCATATAATTGTAAATGACTGCCGCATCATGACTGTCCAGGATATTGGAATTATAAAGATCGATCACCGGATAGTCATATTCCGCTGCAAGGACTTTGATATCCTCTGCAAGCACCGCCTGGGGAAGCAGGTAATCTCTTTCCTTTCGCAGCATGTCATGGAGAACGTTGGGAAGCGGCGTTGCAAAAATAATCTTTGCCTCCGGATAGTTTTCCTTTAATCCTCTCATTAACTCATCCAGGTCCCCGATAAAGGTTCTTTCCCTGCGCTCCTCAAAGGTTCCCAGGTCTTCGTTTGTAAGGCAGAAGCCGTCATTGGTTCCGCCCATGACAATGATCAGATCCGTATCTGCAGGGATCTCCTGATAACGGTCTACAAAGGCATGATCCCAGTACCTTCCTATAGAAGAGCCTCCTATCCCCAGATTTGTCACATTTTGAGTACCCAGGATCTCTCCCAGTTTTGTAGGATAGGAATACTGCTTATAATCCTCCATGCTGCTTAAATTTGCGGCCTCGGTAATGCTGTCACCAAGACAGGCGATCTTCAGACCGGAAAGATCTACTGTTGCCTGTGCTATGGTCTTTCTGTCCTGCCTGCTTTGCAGGATTGTTTCCTCATAGGAGCCTCTGATCCTGCGCCTTTGGGCAAGCGTCAGCTCCTTTAAAGCGTCCTCGCCCGGCACCTCTTCCCCTTCTGCAGGTTCCTCTCCAATAATGTCATTTCCGGAAAGATCATTACCGGAAAGGGTATTCCCTGAAAGATCGTTGCCGGAAAGGTCGCGCTCCGAAAGGCTATTGCCGGACAGATCGTTGCCGGAAACATCATTTCCCGAAACGGTATTCCCGGAAAGATCATTTCCGGAAAGGGTATTGCCGGACAGGTCTTCCTCTGCTGCAAGGTCTCCCTCATGGCGCACCTGATCTGTATCATCCTGTCCCGGCACTTCCATATCATCAAAATAAGCCTTGTTTTCTTCAATAAATGCTTCAATGGCTTCCCGGTCTGATGAAAGTTCACTGATCCTGGTCTGGATACTGGCAATATCGGCTCTGGCCTGCTCATAATGGTAGATCCGTTCCTTCTCCCATTTTCTATCCTCGTAATACTTCATGCCCTTATCAATTCCCACTGCTGCGATCATGATCACAACCATGGCAATGACCATCAGCAAAAATCTGTTGACTTTACCCATTTTTCTTCACTTTCATCCCAATTACTGTCTCACTAGCCCATGCGCTGCCTGAGAATTTCATAGGCCAGCACTCCGGCTGCCACGGAGGCATTCAAAGAATCAATCTGTCCCTTCATGGGGATCGACGCTACCATATCACATTTTTCACGGACAAGCTTTCCCACGCCTTCTCCCTCGTTTCCGATCACAAGCCCTATGGGCCCTTTCAGGTCAAGATCGTACATCATGGTTCCATCCATATCCGCACAGACAAACCACAGACCTTCCTTTTTGAGCTCCTCTATGGTTCTGGCCAGATTGGTCACCCTGGCTACCGGCGTATAATTCAATGCTCCCGCTGAGGTTCTTGCCACTGTTGCGGTCAGCCCTACTGCCCGGTTTCTGGGAATGATCACTCCGTGCGCTCCGGCCAGATTTGCTGTTCTGATGATCGCTCCCAGGTTATGGGGATCCTCTATGTTATCCAGCAGGATCAAAAAGGGCGGCTCTCCCTTTTCCCTGGCTTTTTCCAGTATATCCTCCACCTGCACATATTCATAGGCCGCAGCGTAGGCGATCACACCCTGGTGCTTCCCTGTTTCAGAAAGCTGATCCAGCCGTTCCCTGGCAACATATTTGATCACGGTATCGTGCTTTCTGGCCTCCCGTTTGATGGTCATGACAGGGCCGTCCTGACATCCATCCTGAATGTAAATCCTGTCAATCGCCCTGCCCGCCCGGTACGCCTCGATCACGGCATTTCTTCCTTCTATTGTAAATTCCTGATATCCCTGGAGCTTTTCTTCCATGTATCCTTTATCCTTTCTCTTCCGCCTCTAAATCAGCTAATCCGAGCCTGATCAGTTCCAGCGCCCTTTCCATCTGATCTGTCAGGTACAGATACCCCACAAGGGCTTCCAGTCCCGTCGCCTTTTTATATTCCCCCATGGTTGCATTTTTAGCCATAGTATAAGGTTTTGCATTTCTTCCCCTCTTATACACAGCTTCTTCCTGGGGTGTCAGCCGTTCCAAAACAGCATCTGCCAGCCTGGCCTGTGCAGGCGCTTTCACATATTTCACGGTCTTATTGTGAAGCTTGTTCGCCGGTGCATTGCCCTGTTCCACTACCACCGTCCTGAAAATCAGGTCATAAACCGCATCTCCGATATAAGCAAGCGTAAGAGGTGAATATGTCCTTATATCCACCTCTTTTTGCTGAAAGCTGTCTCGGATCAGTTGCAGCATTCCTACGCTCTTTTCCATTTTACTCCCTCGCGGGTATCTTCCAGGATAATTCCCTTATCCAAAAGTTCCTTTCTGATCTCATCTGCCCTTGCAAAGTTCTTTTCCTTTCTTGCAGCCTGGCGTTCCGCGATCAGTGCTTCAATGTCCTCTGCCAGCATTTCTTCCTTCTTTTCCACAATCAGCCCGCAGATATCGGAAAGAAGCAGGATCTCTTTTTTGAGCGCCTGAAGGAATTCCCTGCTGCTGGAAGCTCCCGCATTTGTGTTGGTAAACTTTACCAGCTCAAAAATAGCCGCCAGAGCGTCTGCTGTATTAAAGTCATCATCCATGGCTTCATCAAATTTGGCAGCATATCCCTCCGCCTCTGCCAGCAGTTCTTTTTCCTTCTCCGTCATTTCCCCGGCAGATGCATTTTCCAGCAGGTAATTTAAATTGCTGACGCTTGTCACGATCCTTTCGTATCCGTTTTTTGCAGCCTCCATCAGCTCTGCGCTGAAATTAAGGGGACTTCTGTAATGAGCGGAAAGCATGAAAAAGCGCAGCACCTGCAGATCATACTTTTCGGAAATATCCCTGACGGTAAAGAAATTTCCGGCGGATTTGGACATCTTTTTATTGTCTATATTCAGAAATGCATTGTGCATCCAGTATTTTGCAAAGGGCTTTCCATTTGCTGCCTCTGACTGAGCGATCTCATTTTCATGATGTGGGAAGATCAGATCCTCGCCTCCTGCATGAATGTCAATCTCTTCTCCCAGATACTTTTTGCTCATCACGGAGCATTCAATATGCCAGCCCGGACGGCCATTGCACCAGGGTGACTCCCAGTAAGGCTCTCCTTCCTTTTTGGGCTTCCACAAAACAAAGTCCAGGGGATCTTCCTTCTGATCCTCGCCGCTTACCAGTAAGGATCTGTTTCCTCCCTGAAGGTCATCCAGATTTTTGTGGGAAAGCTTTCCATATTCCTTAAAGCTTCTGGTACGGTAATAAACGGTTCCGTCTTCAGCCACATAAGCGTACCCCTTATCGATCAGGATCTTTATCATATCCAGCATCCCGCAGATTTCCTCTGTTGCCTTGGGATGTGTGGTGGCCGGTTTTACATTCATGGCAGCCATATCCTTCTTGCACTCGCCGATATACCGCTCCGAGATCACAGAGGCGTCCACGCCTTCCTCAATGGCCTTTTTGATGATCTTGTCATCTACATCTGTAAAGTTGGATACATAATTGACCTCGTATCCTTTATGCTCCATATATCTTCTGACCGTATCAAAAACGATCATGGGTCTTGCATTTCCGATATGGATCAGGTTGTACACGGTTGGCCCGCATACATACATCTTGACCTTTCCCTTCTCAAGGGGAACAAATTCTTCTTTTCTTTTTGAAAGTGTGTTATAAATCTTCATTTTTATCCTCATTTCTGTTCCGCAGCTGTTTTCGCATTGGAACGCTTTATTCTTCCCTGCTGTGCCGCCTGAAATCCTTCAGTTCCCTTTCCAGATCGATCATCCGGTTGGTCAGTTCCACGTTAGCCTTATGCAGGACGCACAGATCTTCCTCTACAGGATCCGGCAGATGAACCTGATCCATTTCCTCCTGAGGGAAATTCATGTTCTTTCTTCTTACCACTCTTCCCGGAACACCTACCACCGTTGAATCCGGAGGCACATCCTTCAGCACCACGCTGCCAGCCCCGATCTTGCAGTTGTCCCCGATCACACAGGAACCCAGGATCTTGGCTCCCGCTCCCACCATAATATTATTGCCAAGAGTGGGGTGGCGCTTTCCCTGTTCTTTTCCGGTTCCTCCAAGGGTCACTCCCTGATACAGGGTCACATTGTTGCCGATGATCGTTGTTTCCCCAATGATCACTCCGTTTCCATGATCAATAAAAAAGCCTTTTCCGATCTGTGCCCCGGGATGGATCTCAATTCCCGTCTTGCGCACGCCCCTTTGGGACACCCACCTTGCCAGGAAGTAATGCTTCCTCAAATAGAGCTTATGGGAAATACGATAATGCAGCATCACCTTAAAGCTTGGATATAAAAACACTTCCATGGAAGAATGGATCGCCGGATCCCTCTGTCTTATGATGGCGATCTCTTCTTTAATTCCTCTTATTAATCCCATTTATCAAACCCCTTATTCCAACCATCCAAAAAGCAAAGGAAAGAAAAAAACGGATATCTTCGCTGCCTAGAGGCGAAGGTATCCGCGGTTCCACTCTAATTCCAGGATGCTTCCATCCTGCTTTGACCCGTAACGTGGGAATAACGTGCTTTGTTAACTCAGGAAATTTCCTGCCTCGCCAAGCCTGCTCCCGGATGCACTTCTGCCATTTTGGTTTTGGGAATGCTTTCAGCCGATGGCATTCCTTCTCTGTAAAACTCCTACAGCATACTCTTTCCGTTCCATGCATTTTTGATCGTTGAAAATCTTATTACATTATCAGAATATGCAAAACAGCCCTTTTTGTCAACTGCTAAATGCCAATCTGGCACATTTTCATGGCCTCCAGGGCATTTGCATGGCTTTCCGGCGTAACCCCTGCGCAGCATTCCTGATCCACCCGGATCACTGCCTCAGGCAAAAAAGCTTTGAGCAGTAAGGCGTTGCTGATGACGCAAATATCGGTACAAAGTCCCACCAGCGTGATCTCCTTTGCATCTCCCTGCTCTGCCAGGTACTGTCCCAGTTCTGTGCTGCCAAAGGTTGGCTTATCAAATATTTTGCCCTTGCAGTAGGGTTTTATCTCCTCTGCAAGCTCAAAGCCATGGCTTCCTTTTATGCAGTGGACCACCGGCAGATTTTTTCCTTCCTGGGTGTTCAGATAGTTTTCATCATGGGTATCTCTGGTAAATAATACCTTTCCCCCTTTTTCCTCAAAATCTTTGATCTTTTCCACTACCTTGGGGACGATTGCCTTGGCTTCCTTTGTTCCAAGCGCTCCGTCAATAAAATCATTCTGCATATCAACCACGATCAGATAATTCATGTTGTCTCCTCCATAATCTTACTCAGCAGATGAACCCGGTTAAAAGGAAAGGTAAAATAATAGCCGTCTGCAAAATCCTCCACCATAGCCATCACCTCTCTGGCAAGTCCTACGCCGATCATTTCTCCTTCTTCCTTTGTGGCCTTTTCCGGATACCGTTCCACGATCTCCTCCGTCACATTCACGCCGGCAATTTCATTTTTCATAAAAACTGCATTTTTACGGCTCACAAGAGGCATGATCCCGCATAGGATCCTTGCGCCTGTCTGCTTTTTGATCTTCCTTAATCTGTCTGCATCTTCCCCGGTGAACACCGGCTGCGTCAGGAAAAACTCTGCTCCCTCCTCAAGCTTTTTCTTCACTCTTTGAAGCTCTACCTCAAAGTTTTTGCGACCCTGATTAATGGCTCCTCCATAGCTTAGAGGGCAGTCTCCGAAAATCTCTTCGTTCATTTCCTTTGCGATCTTCATCAGACCCACAGAATCAAAGTGAAAGACCGGCTTCACAGCGCCGCGCTCCATTGCCGGGATAGGATCCCCGGTGATCAGCAGCATGTTATGGATCTCATTGATCTGTTCCCCCATAAAGAGCGACCTGAGGGCCAAGGCGTTCTTATCCCTGCAGCAGATATGAGGCATCACTTCCATTCCTGTTTCCCTCCGCACCTTTTCCGCCATCAGTACAGAGTCTACCCTGGTACGCCCTGAAGGAGAGTCCGGAAAGGTCAGCACATCCACATCAGATTTCATCAGAATATGCGCAGACTCCAAAAGCTTTTCATCATTGGCGTTAAAGGGAGGCGCAAGCTCAACCGCGATCAGCTTCTTTTTTTTGACAGCCCCCTTCTCATCATAAAGAAAGCCCTTTCGCCTGACCGCAGGTTTCTCTTCTCCAGTCCTAACGCACAGCTTCTTTGGGCCCTTTTCCAAAATATGCTCCTGCTCCTTCACGCTCCGTATGAATCCCGGATCCGTTCCGCAGCAGCCACCCAGAAAATCCACGCCCAGAGCCGCCATATCCTTCATTTTGCGTGCGAAATACTCCGCAGCATTCCCATAGGTGAGCTGGTTTCTGGATAAAACCGGATAACCGGCATTGGGCAGTGCCATTAAAAACAGTTTTCCCGGAAGTTCCATTTCTTCCAGGATCTTACACATATGTCCGGCTCCCACTCCGCAGTTTAATCCCGCCGCATCTATAAGTCCGCTCTTTGCGCTGTCATGCAAAAGCCTTTTGGCGCTCAGTCCGGAAGCACTGTATCCAAACTGGTTCACGCAGAAGGACGCCATTACAAACAGCTCCTGTTTGTTCTTGGCCTTTTCTATTGCAGGCAGAAGCGGTTCCAGATCGGAAAAGGTCTCAAAATCAAAAATACGGATCCCGTTTTCTATAAAGCACTGCAGGATCCTCTCATACTCCTTTTCTATCTCCTCCGCTGACAATTCCCCTGTGACGGGAATAGGCCCAATATCACCTGCAATAAAGACAGGCTCCTTTTCCCCTGCTGCTTCCCTTACAGTCTCCTTTGCCAGACGGATGCCTTCTGCAATGGTCCGCTCCACCTGTGCAAAGCTCTTTTGCATGGTGACGGTATTTGCCGCAAACGTATTGGTTCTGATCAGCCCTGCGCCTGCTTCTATATATTCTCTGTAAATTTCCTTTACACGCTCCGGATGCTCTATGTTTGCCAGCTCCGGCATTTCCCTGGTGTGATACTTTTCCGCATAATAGGTTCCGAATGCGCCGTCTGTGATCACATTCCTTTGTGCTAAGACTTCCTGTAATGTTTTCTCTTTCTTCATCCTGCCTTCTGTCTCTTTTCCTGTATCTTATTTAAAAAAGCCCAAACAGCGCTTTCATAGAGGGCAAAATCCTTCATGGCGCTTACTGCATGATCTGCCCCCTCAATGATCACCATTTCCTTCTCTGCCGTGCAGGCATCATACATTTTCCTGCACATCTCACAGGGAATGACCGTATCCCCGCTTCCGTGGATAAACAAGGCAGGGATCCTTGCATGCTTTAAGGCCTCCAGAGCAGACGTCTCTTCCAGGTCAAACTGTCCAAACGCCAGGGCAGACAGCCTGGTAAACTGATAAAGGAGCTCCTTTAAAAAAGCCGGCCCTTTTATGACAGTTTTTATGATTTCCTTGGGCGCCGTATATCCGCAGTCAGCAACCACCGCCTTTACTGTTTCCGGCAGCTTCAGCTCCTGCGCCATCAGGACCGTTGCCGCCCCCATGGAAACCCCTGACAGGATCAGCTCCGTATCCTCCCCGAAGCGCTCTGCCATCTCATCTGCCCAGCTCTGACAGTCAAACCGTTCCCTGATACCAAAGGTAATGGCAGCTCCCCGGCTTTTTCCATGGGCTCTTACATCAGCAAGCAGCAGGTTGTAATGATGCATCTGACAAAATTTGAAACACCCGTATCCATCCCACATGGGAGAGCCGTGATATCCATGGAAAAACAAGACTACCGGCGCATCCTGAAAGCCGCTGTATAGCTTCCCGTATAACCTGCATCCGTCCTTTGCCGTAATCTGCACTTCCTCCCACGGCACGGCCTCCATCTCGCCCATTGTCTTATGCATCTGCTCCACATAAGGGATATACAGCCGGTTTCCCGCAATATCCCTGTAATCCGTTCTTTTTCCTTTGGGCATGCAAAAAACGCTTTGATAAATGCAGTAAGCTGCGATCCCTGCAAGAAGCAAAAGCGCCGCAAGGATGATGACTTCTATTTTCATAGCCGCCCCTCCCTGCTTTCAAACTTATCCTGGTACATCCTTTCATCCGCCAGCTTCACTAACTCGCGTATCTGCGCCCCGCTTCCCTCTGCAAAGCCCACGGCGCTGGAAACCTGAAGGCCTCCCTCTTCGTAACAGCTCCGAAGGCTCTCCTTTACCTCTGCGATCACTTTATTTGACTCTCCCTGAACCGGGTTTTCGATCAGCAGCAAAAACTCATCGCCGCCTACCCGGTATGCCCGGATCCGGTCATTTGTCTTTTCATACAGCTTGGAAGACATGGTTTCTATCAGGGCGTCGCCAGTGGCATGTCCGAACTTGTCATTGGTCTGCTTCAGGTTGTTGATATCCCAGAAAATCACGGCAACCCTTGACAATCCGGGATAATAATTCTCCGCCATTTCCTCATATTTATTCTTATTAAACAGTCTTGTGGTAATATCGGTCTCCTTACGGTAAGTCAGATCTGCAATCCGAAGGGCGTCTTCCCTGCTGCTGATAATGGTATACCGCAGCATGATCGCAAAAACCATCAGAATTATGACCCTTGGGAACACTTCATATACAATGATAATAAAGGGAACATTTTCATTGAAGGGAAGGGAGATCACATTGCCCGTCATGTGTTCCAGATACCAGTCCCTGGTGTAATTGCTTTTATAAAGCAGGTTCAGATCGCACAGTCCTATGTAAAAGCTCACAAAGGAAGAAAGAAACATTGTAATGGTATTTGCCCAGAAGGAAAACCATAATACCCCGCTTTCCCGGTACTGGATTGCAAACAGAAGCGGCACCACGCAGACTAATGTCGCATGAAAAGATAAAAAGCCCATTACAATTCCGCAGATCACACTGACGGACGCCAGAAAATAGTATTTGATCCAGCCTGCAGAAAGATTGCCTTTTATGTAGATCAGCGTCACCGGCAGCATCATGCATACCGAGATCCCATATGCCATGGTAATGCTTTTCAGATTGACGTCAAAAAAGCCTACGCCCGCAAGCAGCCAGATCAGAGTAAAGCCCGCAAAGATCCAGCAAAATCCCTTTAAGGTACGCATATTTGATTTTACTTCCTGATTATGCAGTTCCTGTCTGTATTGTTCCTGCAGATCATCCACAACCCTCATCCTCCCGTCCTTTAGACGCTTCCATCTGACTATTTCGGCATTTCATTCGCATATTTTTATCATTATATCATACCCCGGATAAGGACTAAAAGCTCTTTCCTGAAAGAATTCTAAAAGTTCTTTCCCGGTGGCACACCGCAAAGAAGGAGCGCTGTGTTCTGGTAGACCACAGCTGCTCCTATTAGTTTTCCGCCCTTTTCCCTGCAAAGGAGCATTTTCTTCCTTTTGCAGTGTCTCCCCCGCCTGCTTTTCCCCCTGGTCTGATAAGCAAAATTCCAATGAATAACAACAGAGGAAAGATAATAGCAGCCAAAATGCCCTTTTTCAGATCGTCTGCCGCAAGACTGGACACTGCCCCCACTACGGTAGGCCCTCCGGAGCATCCCAGATCACCTGCAAGCGCAAGCAGTGCAAACAAGGCCGTTCCTCCGTTTCGGATAGACGAAGACGCCTTGCTGAAAGTTCCCGGCCACATGATCCCTACGGAAAGTCCGCAGATTCCGCAGCCGATCAGCGATAAAACGCGAGACGGCGATAAGGAAATGCACAGGTAGGAAGCTGCACAGAGCACGCTGCTTCCCAGCATAAACTTATCCAGATCTATCTTTTCTCCAAACTTTCCATAAAAGGCCCTGGCACTGCCCATCAGGATTGCAAAAGTCATCGGCCCTGCAAGATCTCCTATGGTCTTGCTTACCCCAAGCCCCTTTTCTGCAAATGTAGACGCCCACTGGCTGACCGACTGTTCACTGGCCCCTGCACAGAGCATCATCAGCATTAAAATCCAGAATATTTTATTTCTAAAAAGCTGGGGCAGGGTCAGCCCCTTCTCTCCCTCTTCTCCCAAAGGCGCTATGGGTGTCTTTAAAAATATCAAACTGTTGCAAACAGGGATCAGAACCCATATACAGGTAAGGATCTTCCAGTTTTCAATCCCAAATATTTTGAAAAAGCAGGTAGAAACAAGAACAACTCCCACATGCCCCCAGCAGTAAAAGGAGTGCAGCAGGCTCATTGCCTTTTCCTTATTGTCTGTGGGACAGCTTTCCATGATGGGGCTGATCAGAACCTCGATCAGTCCGCCTCCCAGCGCATAGATGATCACAGCGATCAAAATCCCGATAAAAGCATCCGGCATAAGCTCCGGCAGGATCACCAGCCCCAAAAGGCCTGCCGCCGAAAACAAATGCGCTGCTACAATACAGGCCCGGTATCCGATCCTGTCCACAAAGCCTGCAGAAAGCAGATCCACTAAAAGCTGTATTCCAAAATTAATAGTAATGAGAAGCGTAATCCTGCTTAAAGGAATTCCATAGCTGCTTTCAAATGTCAAAAACAAAAGCGGTACAAAGTTATTTACGATCGCCTGCACCACATAACCTGTAAAACAGGCATAGATGGTCTTTTGATAGTCTGCTTTCATGCGAAAATCTACTCCAACTTATCTTTTACCAGTCTGAACCCCAATCGTCATAGCCGGAATCCCAACTGCTGTCTGAATCCCAGCTGCTGTCCGAGTCCCAACTGCTGTCCGAGTCCCAGCTGCTGTCATCCGAATTATAAGAATCGCTTTCGTCATAATACTCAGAGTCTGTAAAATCATCATAATCAGAACTGTCATCATAATCAGAACTGTCATAGTAATCGGAATAACTATCCTCCATCCAGTCGGAACGGGGGGCACGATCCCAGCCGTTATTATTCCACTCGTACCAGTTGTTATCGTAGTAATAATAGGTATCATTTCCATATGTATAATAGCCGTTTTTTGGCCCGCCTCCGATTGCCCCAAAGGCGATCGCAACCACTACGATAAACAAAATAATGCTGACAATACCGGAAATTTTATTTTTCCCGCCGGACTTCTGAACTGCCCCCTGAGCCGATCTGACGCTGGTCTTTGGCGTCTGGTTTGCTTTTTGCTGCGCAATGCGCTCCTTCATCTTTACATAAAGCTCGTTCACCGCATAGGCTTCATCCTCGCCCTGGTAGCGGATTGCACGGCTTCCGTCCGCTTTATTCTTGTAAACCACAAAGGTGCCGTCCTTGGGATCCTTGTAAATACCAAACGCCTTAGGCCCCTTATAGTCCTCCCCAATATGCGTGTTCATCTGGTCAAGGGGCAGCTTCATCTGCTTTGCCCATTCCTTCAGTTCTTCAATGGTCTTAGGTATTCCATTGGCCTGACGCACATATTTATCATTAACGCCACCACAGTTTGGACATACCTTATCATAATCGTTGATCCAGTTGTCACACCATTCACATTTAATCTTCACGTTTCCCCTCCTTGCTGTTCTTCCTTTTGTATTGTATGCCTGTTTTCTTCCGCATTTTCCTATAAATAACAGGAAGCGCAAGCCATACAGCTCACACTTCCTGTTTGTTCTCTGTTGCCCTTATTCTCAATTATAGCATGGGAAGGGGGTGAAAGTCTATTCAAATAATTTTGTTTTGTGCCGTCCACGGCCTGCTCATGAAACAGCACAAGGGGCTTAAAATCATTTCTGATTTCTTAAATTGCAGGCTGGCAGTTTAAGCTTAATCATAATGTGAAAAGGGAATTTTTAAAACTCATACCTTGTGCCATGGGAAAGCAGGAGTCCGTCTGTTAATTCAATACGCAAAATCACCATGTTTTCATCGGTAAGATCAGTATGTCCGTTATCGATCCATTCTGCAAAGGCATTTTTCAGTTTTTCGGCAATCAAAGCATTTTTTTCTTTCCCAAAATAACCTAAATTAGTGCCTTTTCCATGTGCAGTAAACCACTCACCGCATATTGCAACAGCAGGATTTTTTTCCATATGTTTCATTTTATTTGAGAGCGCATATGTAATAACATAAAATGATCCGTTTTCATAATAGGCGTTGACATACCTCACATATGGCACCTCATTTTCTACGGTTGCTAGTGAAATGACCGTGTCCTTCCCGAAACGTTCGATCATTATTTTTTCAGCTTCTGAACTCATTTTTTTCATTACGCAGTCTCCTTTATCATTACTGTTTTTCCCTGACAATATGCGCAATTTCATCTTTCACGTTTAAAAGCCATTCAATATATATTGTTTAATGTATATTGTCCATTATACTTATTGAAAAGGATATGTCAATAGCAAACACTTCATTTTGCATAGGTGATAGAGCCCTTCAATTACTATAATATTAGAATAGACAATTTTCTTTTCTGTCTCCATAATGAAGAAAAAAAGGAGAAAAAGATGAATACTATAAATATTTATATTACTGAATATATGGAGTACTGCCAATACAGAAAGCACCTTGATTCCAAAACCATAAAAGCCTATAAAATTGATTTAAAGCAGTATACAGAATTTTCATCCTGTCAATCTGATTTCCTGTCCAGAAAAGCACTTGACCTTTTTATTACTGAACTACACAAACAATACAAGCCCAAAACTGTAAAACGAAAAATCGCCAGTTTAAAAGCATTTTTTCATTATATGGAATACCGGGATCTAATTACAGAAAATCCATTTCAAAAATTGGACATTCGCTTTCGTGAAGCAAAGCTTTTACCCAAAACAATTCCTTTCCATACTATACAGACCTTTTTATCTACACTTTACCGCCAAAAAGCACTGGCTACCTCCCATTATAAACGTGCCTGCTGCATTCGAGATGTTGCCGTTATTGAATTACTGTTCGCAACTGGTATGCGTATATCGGAACTGTGCTCTTTAAAGATTTCCGACATTGATCTCGAAAGCAATAACGTTTTGATCTATGGAAAAGGTGCCAAAGAGAGAATTTTGCAGATTGAAAATCCTCAGGTAATCTCCGCCCTGACCCTATATAGAAATACATTTGAAAAAGATATTACATCCTGCGGCTTTTTCTTTGTTAATCAGCAGAAACATCGATTATCTGATCAATCTGTCCGCTTTATGATTACCCGCATTGCTAATCTTGCCGGTATTGCACAGCACATCACACCGCATATGTTCAGGCATTCCTTTGCAACGCTTTTGTTGGAACAGGATGTAGACATCCGTTATATTCAAAAAATGCTTGGTCACAGTTCCATTAGTACAACTGAAATTTATACCCATGTAACAAGCGCAAAGCAAAGAGATATTCTGATGCACAAACATCCAAGAAATCTAATGCAAATAAACGATGAAGTTTCCCTAAACCTTTCATAACCGTAGTTTCTCCAAATAAAATTCCTCAGTCTTTTATCCTCTGGTTCACCGGCGGTTTATGTTACTGATCCTGACACTCTTCCCTTATATTTTAACTTCTATTTTGAGGGTATCATGTACCGCAAAGCCACATACTCTGACTTTATTTATTTGCTAATTAATAAATGAAGGATAATTTAGAATTATCCTTCATTTTCCAAATTCTGTCTCATAAAGACAAATTTCTTATCACCATAGTACCTTTTCCGTCTTTCTTTGAAAAGGAACTATAGTTCTCATTTCCGATTTCTCAAATAAAAAACAGCCCTTTAATGGACTGTTCTCAGAAACTGCTTGGCGTATAACGCACCGTGACAATATGTACCTCATTCTTTTGTTTTAAGACACGATAAATAACAACATAATTTTTTACAAATAACTGACGGTAATCCCCGTTTGCATAAGCCCCTACACGTCGAAGCGCTCCCCGTTCCGGTAACTCCTCCAGACTTAGAATTGCGTTTTCTAACCTCTCTACCATATTCAGCGCTGTGTCAGGCTCCATCAGTTTTTCAGCAATATAAGTGTAGATACCATCTAAATCCCGGTAAGCGCGATCATAAAGTTTTACCGTATATTTACCCAAAGTGTTTCCTCCGTAAAGAAGAAAGCGCTTCTCTTGCATCCAGCAAAACACCTTCATCCGCATATTCTCTTTCGGCTTCACTGATCGCAGCATCTTCCTTTGCGGTTTCTATCATTTCCTCATATGTTTCAATACTCATAACCACCAAATCACCATAACCATTTTTAGTAATGAAAAGTGGTTCACGTTTTGCGTGGCAAAGTTCAGAAATTTCTGTAGTATTTCTAAGATCTGTAATGGGTCTTATTTGTGGCATACTAACCTCCATTCCGCAAACTCCTTACGTTTTGAAAAATAACCTTGTACATTATTATACCCGAATTATATACAAAGTACAATTATTCCATACGCTTGAATTTCATAAAATAAAGAAACTCCCTAATACTTCCTCCTGCTTTTCAGCTCCTCATAAAGCAGCTTATAATTCTCATACCGGATCTGGCTGATCTTTCCCTCTGCAAGGGCCTGCTTAACGCCGCAGTCCGGCTCGCTTATATGAGCACAGCCTCCAAAGCGGCAGGCTGCCTCGTAAGGGGCAAATTCCGGATAGTAGCCGGAAAGTTCCTCCTTTTCAATGCCCTCCACGTTCAGGGAGGTGAAGCCGGGGGTATCCATCAGGAAAGTGTCCTCTCCTAAGGCAAACAATTCCGAATGCCTGGTGGTATGACGGCCTCTGTCGATCTTCCTGCTGATCTCGCCGGTCTCCATATGTGCCTCTGGATAAATGGTATTGATGATCGTTGATTTGCCCACGCCGCTTGGGCCTGCTACTGCTGTTGTTCTGCCCGCAAGGCAGCTTTTGATCTCCTCGATCCCTTCCTGCCTGTCGGCGCTGACAAAAAGCACTTTGCTGCCGCAAAAAATGCATAACTTCTTTTATTTCTAGTTCTCTTTGTTTAGCTTTTTCATTTAATTCAGCTATTTCTTTATTAAGTTTTTCAATATTTTCTTCATTTTGCTTCATTTTATTAGTAGTTGCTTCAATGTTGCTGTTAA